>JAEEGJ010002395.1_pt1 | contig 99510 bp, 79 predicted proteins | sample 8958761 | NCBI WGS metagenome assembly JAEEGJ01 (sample SAMN16246546, study PRJNA631951) | gut metagenome | biome: gut microbiome; feature: rumen; material: RS-attached | host: Bos | place: Iran: Karaj | collected 2018-10 | reverse complement strand
CATGATCATAAGTCCACGCTGCTAAATCACCTATTAACGCTCCTATCATGCTACTGTACCTTTTTGAGTTTTGTTTCGTATATTGTTCTGCCTCTGAACACCCTATAGTCCACATCCGTCAAAATCAGAGAGAAATGTGGTAAAGAGACCGAAGTAATCATTTTCTGAAGTTGTGAGAGTTCAATACTTGATACGTTTATACGCCCCAATGTAACATGTAAACGAAAGTCTGAGTCTATCTGAGCACCTGCAGCCTTCAAATCGAAGCGTATTGATTCTGTCAATGTCACAAAATCATCTGGAATCTTGCTCGATGTTAGATGAACTATATGGAGTCCAGACCTTGTTGTGAAAGCATCTAACTTGTCGAAAGTTATAGTAAAAGCAGGAACATTGTCAAGATGCCTTTGTAGTATAGGACGCAAATCTATTCCATCAGGTGTTTCATCGAGGAACACCATCGTAATGTGGAAGAAGTTGGTCTGCCACTTCGGAGTTAGTCCTGACAGCAATTGCCTTAGTCCTGTAAACCAAGGGTCGTTATAACTTAGAGGAACCTGTATTTCAAGATACGACTTCATGATTCTATTATGCTTGTATCTTTTTCCTTTGGATTTCCGTGAAGGATGTTAGCCACTTCTCTACAGCCACAGTCACATTTTGTAACCAGTCCACAGTCTGAGCACATCGTGGGTTTATAATCACTGTTTGCAAACATATTCCAATATTCCACGTCTTTAATCATGGGTTTATCGAAGATATGACCAACTACTCGTGGTGAGTGATTACAAGTTCTGATTTGTCCAGATGGATCAACGACAAAAAATCCTTTGGCAGCTGCACATTTGGTTCCAAAATGGATATGCTTGTATTTATTCACATCTTTAACGGCACACAGGGGAATTTCCGTACCCACATTACCATACCTTTTTGCGTAGCTTAAAACTTCTTCTGCGACATCAAGCATACCATTGACTTGGTTTGGTGTCAGCATGAGTTCGCTCATGTGAGCCAGTCCTCTTCCTCCTGGCAGGAACCTGTTCAGCAAGATATCATCTGCTCCATTGATTAATCCAAACGATATGGTCTGGAATAGTTCATGGTAGTTCTTCTGTGTAACAGTTACATTCAGAGTTGTTCTTACTCCAATGGATTTAGCTATCTGAAACCAATGCAATACCCCATCAGCGTTATCTACTCCTGTATGATCTTGGAAGGTCTCATATCCCGGCAAGCTCATACTCAGATGAACATTCAATTCCTTAAAGAGATGGAGATACTCCTCCTTCATTAATCTTCCATTGGAGATTAAGACTATCGGCAAATGAATTCCTCTTTTCTCTCCTTCCTGTCTTATATATCTAAGAATCTTATCGAACCCTTCCTTCAAAAGGACTTCGCCACCTGATATGGAAAAGGACTCGACTCCTTTGGAATAAAGAATATCTATCACCGTACACCAATTAGCCACAGACATCTCCCAGCCCTTGGGATATTTAGAGTTTGGAGCATCCCATGGGCAAGAGCAGAACTTACATCGGTGATTACACCTGTAAGTAAGTTCCAGTGCTACTGATTTGGGGAGGTGGACTATTTTCATCAATCTATAGAGATACCTGTCATTCTCTCGATAATATCCAGTTCTTCCTTTACCAGATGGGTATTGTCGTAGTAATCCATATATGTTGGCTCATTTTTCAAGAATGCCAAGACGCATTTGTAATCATCCTCATCGCTAGATTCGGAAATAGTATAATACTCCTGGTCTTTTGCCTTGAAATAGAATATATAGTACAGTTGACCATCCACCAACGGGTCACCATCTTCATCTTTGATTCCCAGTTTGTTTGCACAATCAGCACAGATATGTTCTACTTTCGCATCATAGCCAAGAGCCTGTATTTCCTTAACTTGCTTCTTGATACCATTGAGGCTTCTCATATAATCAAACTCGTCGATTATATTTCCACAAGACTCGCATTTCACTTTACGAAGTGGCGGTGGAGCAGGAGAATAACACATTGCTCCCATGTGGACACTTTCAGGAGTTTCTGTTTCTGATAGAGCTTTTAACTGCGCAATCAGTTCATCTTTTGATAACGTTTTTTTTGCCATAGCTTTATTTATTTGTAACACCTTCTAACTAAACAAATTCCAGTCAACACGAAATGAGCTATTATTGTCTTCAAGCCACCGAAGATATTGTTGATCCTCATTATACACTTCCTGTAATGTACGATCTTTATATTTTCCGAAAGTCATTTTATCAGCCGGAGTCAATCTTGGCATATTCTCTTCATGGAATGCAACAATCTCTTCTATATCTACGAACAGACGTTGTGAACCAAGGACTGCCCATTTCACATATTGCCAATCGTTAATAATGACTTCACTGAGTTTCTTTCCCTTATATCTACCAAAATCTAGAGTATCCTCCAGACCCATAACTTTGATGGCTTCTGATGTTGGTTCACCTATGATGTTCAACAATGCCCATGAGCCACATCCACTATTAGGAATCTCCTGAGGCTCCTTATCATTCTTCTTACACCAACAGCAAGCTTCTATATCAGAACTGTCAGCCCTTTCACCATTTCTATAGTAAAAGCCATAAACTTTTCCGTATTTCCCACGAGGTTCAACTTTTACAACCTCTACATACTGGGAACGATACCAATCAGAAACCCTTCCATCAGGAAAACGCTGGGCAGTAAATGGCAATGCCCTTCCCACATTGTAGTAGAGCTCAACTAAGTTATTGTGTGGGAACTTGCTGTTTATAGCATCCACCATTTTTTGTTTGTTACGACTACTCTCCATAATTCGACAATTAACGCTGCAAAAGTAGTACCTATCTGTGCACTCTATCTGCATTAAAGCAGAAAAAGAATTAGGCTATCCACTTTTCACGCATTAAATTCTATTAGAGCCTTATTACTCTGCAAATATAATAAAAACGATGCGAATATTGGCGTTTTTGCAATTTTTTTTGTGTTTATTCACTAAAAATTCTAAAATTAAAAGGATAATTGCGAGAAAAACATTATATTTGCAATCTATATTTCACTATATACTATAAATATGATAAACAAAGATTTAAACCGGATTAAGGTCGTGCTTGCAGACAAGAAACGCACCAACAAGTGGTTGGCAGAACAACTTGGGAAAGATCCTGCTACTGTTTCCAAGTGGTGTACCAACAGTGCACAGCCAAATCTCGAAAACCTGCTGGAGATTGCAAAATGTCTGGAGGTTGATGTCAATGAACTAATCAGACATGAGAATTTGTAAATTGTTCAAAATCTAAAGTTTGAGTCAATGCCAACAAACAAGAATGCATCCATCAGATACCAGGCCTTGGATAAATGCTTCCGAGACAGACGTCATCGATATTACATTGATGACCTTATCGAGAAGTGTGAGGAAGCGTTGTATTATTACAATGGAGTTGGAGGCGTAAGCCGTCGTCAGGTGTTCGAGGACATCAAGTTTATGGAAAGTGATACTGGATGGAGCATCCCTCTGGAACGCAAGAAGGATGGCAAAAAGGTGTATTACCGATATGAAGACCCCAACTTTTCCATAAACGAGCAGCCTCTTACTGACGAAGAAGCTCAACAGCTTCGCACTGTAATCCTTACACTCAGTCGATTCAGAGGCTTACCAAGCAATGAATGGATTGAGGATGTAATTTCCAACCTCGAATGGCGTTTCAATCTGAAGGGCAAGTCTGAAAACATCATTGGCTTTGAACAGAACACCAACCTGAAGGGTCTTAATTGGCTCACTCCTATCTTGGACGCGACTTCTAATCATCAACCATTAAAGATAGCCTACCGCAACTACAAAAATAGTGAGGTGGAGAAAACACTGATTATCCATCCTTGGTATGTTAAGCAATACAACAACCGCTGGTTCCTTTTCGGATTGGATGACCAGAAATATTATATCACGAATCTCGCCCTTGACAGAATACAGTCATTGGAAATAACGGAGGAAATACCATTCGTGCCGAATGAGAAGATAGACTTTGAGGTGTATTTCAATGATGTCATAGGCGTAACCATACCAAAGGCAGATGTGGAAAAAATCAGAATAGTTCTGCAATTTTCGAAAGGACAATTCCCCTATATCACGTCTAAGCCACTTCATCCGTCACAGGAAATACTCAGTGAGGAAGAGTGTAAACTGGCCATTGAGGTTCGTCCCACTTACGAGCTTGATCAGTTAATTCTTTCATTTGGTCCAGATGTTGAAGTATTGGAGCCAACTGAGTACAGAGAGTATATCAAAAGAAAATTAGTAGATAATCTGCAAAAATATCTTCCAATGCAGAAAGACTGCACAGAAGACCTTTAACTTTGCACTCAATAATAAATAATAATGTATAAAGAAAGTCCATATACAGCAGCTATTACAGGAGGTGGATTCCTCTTCACGGAGACGAATGCGCTCCTGCCGTTGCTTCAGTCACCAGACAGGGAAGCACTTCTCAAAGACGAGAAGCTGAATAACCGTCTGCTTCAGATTAATGCCGAGACATCGCGATACAGAGCTATCATGGAGATTGCCCGTCGCTACGATGCTATGCCAGTTTCTTTCTGGAATGATTATCAGACAATGAATGAGGCAGACCAACAGGTAGCCCTATTCTTTGTTATCCTCAAAACCTACAAGATCTGTTTTGATTTCCATATAAATGTAACGATGCGCAAATGGAATAGTATCAGTAAACAGTTGGTTTATGAGGACATAGAAATGGAATTCAGTGAGGTCTCTGCCCGCGATGAGTTTGTTGACTCATGGAGTGACAAGACAAAACGCAAAGTGGCCAGTGCCTACCTGACAGTTCTCCGCAAGGTGGGAATCCTCGACAAGGATGACAACCTCCACCCTCTTTCTGCAAGCAATTTCGACTATTATATCACCAATGGCGAACAATGGTTTCTCGAAGCCTGTTTGTTACAGCCATATCAGATAGATAACATAAAAAAGCAACTCGTATGACAATTAAGGAACTCGATGACAAGCTGAACAGCCCAGGTTTCCAAGACACAGAAAATGGCGACCTGTTCTACAACTTCTTCATCTACCAGTACCCGGCAGAGAAGGAGTACGACATACGACGACAGATACAGGAGTTCAAAGAGAACCTAATCCGTCCTGTCAACTATGTTGATGTGCTCTGTCTGAATCTTTTTGAGGAGTTCTGCAATTTTCTAGACCAGAAGAAATTCCTGAAGCATCCCTCCATGCTGAAATATCAGCTGGAGAAAGAGCAGACTGACCCATCAAAGGCTCAAAACACGCAGGACACGCTGACCCGAAATGCTCACAGTCCTGAGTTTGTGCAGTTTTTGCATCAACGAATCCTCGACCATGTGAACATCGAGGATAAGTATCGTCGTCCTTACATCTTCTTCTATGGTGTAGGCAGTATGTTCCCATACCTCCGTGTCAATGAGTTGCTGGCTCTCTATGAAGACTGCAACGACACGAGCCGTTATAAGATTATCGTATTCTATCCTGGTCATCGGGAAAACAACTCGTTCCGTCTCTTCGGAACCCTCCCCGACAACCATACTTATCGTGCAACCCTACTAATCAATGAGTAATATGAAACTGAGTGAGTTATACAAGAAGCCGATTGGCCGTGCAGTTAATCCTGCCGTGAGTGCAACCAAGTTTGATCCTGAGACAGAGAAGATCGAAATCGAAGAGTACGTGTTTACTGATGAAATCATCAACGGACTCTACCGCATCCTCGATGCTATCAAGAACAACAAGCCCTACGACCATGTGGGTATTTGGATTGATGGTTATTATGGTTCAGGTAAGTCTCACTTCCTGAAGTACCTCGATTACTGTATCACTCCGCGTACTCAGGAGAAAGCCTTGGAGCGTCTGCTGCAAGCGGTTAAAGACATCGATCCGTTGGACGAAAACCACAATATCAGTTGTGACTACGAGGCCATGCTGAGTATCGCTAACTGGCTAAAGCGTGCCACCATCGACACCTGTATCTTCAACCTTGAAACCAGTTACGACAACTCTACTGACAAAAAGAAAGCCTTCCTGCATGTATTCTGGAATGAGTTCAATGGCAAACGTGGTTTCAACAAGTTCAACCTCACTCTAGCTCAGAACCTCGAAAAGCCCTTGCAGGAAAAGGGCGTGTTCGAACAGTTCAAGGAACGTATTGCCGAAGAGGGTGGTGATTGGAATGATCCAGGCGAAGCTGCCGATATGATTGACAATGAGCTGGGCATGGTACTTGATATCGCTTGTGAACTGGCTCCGACTCTCGATAAGGAAAGCATCCGCGAACGCATTTTGAAGCGTGACACCAATATTAGTATCGACCGCTTCAGCTCAGAGCTGGCTGCCTATCTGAAGGATAAAGGCGATGACTACCGTCTGATTATGCTGGCCGATGAAGTTAGCCAGTTCATCAACAAGGAGCGTGATCGCTATCTGAACCTACAGGAAATCATCACCAAGCTCTCTGAGGCTTGCGACAACAAGGTTTGGGTAGCTTGTACGGCTCAGCAAGATCTCTCTGAAGTCCTTGATGACTGCAATATTGCAGAGGAGAAAGACAAAGAGGGTAAGATTAAAGGCCGCTTTGAGGTGAAGGTTTCCCTGAAAGGTACCCAGCCCGAAGTGATTACCCAGAAGCGTATTCTTGATAAGAAGAAAGGCGTTATGCCTGTACTGGAAAGTCTCTACGACAAACAGAAAGCCTCTTTCGGACTCCAGTTCAAATTGCCTAATAGCTATGTGGCTTATGAGTCAAAGGAAGATTTCGTGGCATACTATCCGTTTGTGCCTTACCAGTTTAAGCTCATCATGCAGGTATTCAACTCATTCTTGAACCTTGGCTATGTTGCCAAGGAGGTAAAAGGTAACGAGCGAAGCATTATTAAGGTTATACACTCTACTGCAAAGAACAATGCTAACGAGGAGGTTGGCAAGTTTGTGTCCTTCGATGAACTGTATAACAACATGTTCGAAGAGGGCTTACAGGCACGTGGCCAGAAAGCCGTTGACAATGCCATCCGTATGGCTCGTAAGTATGAGCATGACCCAAAGATGGCTGTTCGTGTGGCCAATGTTCTGTTTATGATTTGCAATATCTCACAGACCGACCAGCTGCTGTTCCCTGCCAACATTGACAATGTGACAACATTGTTGGTGAACAACTGTGAGACACCTCGCCTGACCATCAAGAACGAGGTAGAGAAGATTCTCGACTATCTCTGCGAGAACAACATCATCCGTCGAGAACCAGGAAAGAACGGCACACTTGAAACTTATACGTTCTACAGCGAGGAGGAAATGAAGGTGGCTCAGCTTATTCAGAGCCAAGGCGTAGATAACAACACTCAGGCAGAGATGTTACGTGAAATCTTCTTCAAGTATCTCAGTTCTCTCCGCAATAAAGAGCAATATCTTACCCGTACCTTTGCTGTTGGAGCCTCTATCAAGCAACGTCAGTTCTTGTCTAACTCACCAGATGTAGTGGTAGAGTTTGCAATGGATACAGATTATGACAGTGCAGAGCAGTTGGCTCTCAGCAACATTCCCAACAAGCTCGTTTACTATGTTGGCCCTCAGTTCAGTGAAAACAAGAAACTGAAGAACGCTTTCTACTGGTACTGTCAGGTGAACCGTTACATGGCCACACCTGCCACCAGCGATGAGAATGCAAACACACGCAAGGAATTTGAAAAACGTGCCAAGGAGCAATTTGACACTATTATTGCTCCAGAGTTCCATAAGATTCTCGATACTTGTCCTGTTATCAGCGGTATGCGTGTGGTTGACGATGTGGAACTTGGAAACAAACGCGGCAACGAACGATTCCACAATGCCATTCAGAAGCATCTGGCAGGCATCTATACTAAGGGCAATCTGGTGGATCGTGCAGATATGCCTCGTACTACCGAGGCACTGAAGAAGGCCATCCTTCGTCCTGTCAATCCGGGTGACTACGATGGTATGAATGCAGAATTAACCGATGCAGAACACGAAGTGGAAATCTATCTGAATAAGCAGTTTGCAGAGGTAAACGTGGCCGATGTTACCAGTAAGTTTAGCAAGGCACCTTACGGATGGGATGCCATCTGTACGCTCTATGTGGTCAATGAATTGGTGCGTCGCCATGCTCGTGACTACAGTTATTCCAACAATCCCAATGTTGAGACCAACCTCGTGGCCAGCCGTCTGATTCAGGAAACAAATAAGTTCACACTCCGTCAGGCCAAGGCCATTTCTCAGGAACTGATTAACCAGTTCACAGCTGCATGGAAGAACATCTTCGGTGTGACAGAGGCATTCTCTACGAATGACAGTACTCAGATTTTCCGTTTGGCTCGTGAGAAGGAATATCCCAACAGCCTTTTCAATAAACGTGAGGGATATCGTAAGATTGAATCAGAGATTGGCAGCTATGCCTTTGCAGAACCTATTCACAAAGCCATCGACATCTTTGACAGTTGGATTGGTGAGCGTAATCCAGAGACCTTCTTCCAAGCTGTCATTGATAAGCAGCAGGAGGCTCGCGAACTGATTGACAAGTGCAAGGAGGTGGTACAGTTCACACATGACCAGATTACGAACTATAAGCAGTTACGCCAGTTCGCTAAAGACAATGAGTATAACTTCCCATTCGTTCCTATTGACGATCAGGATAAGGTCGTTGAGTTTGTCAAGATAGAAAACGATCCCTGGCCAATAGAAGGATTCCGCAATTATTTGAAACTGATGCGTGAATTGAAGTACAGTCTTGATCAGGTGCGTGAAGGGATGCGCGAGAAAATACGTATTGCCTATAACGAGCAATTCGATTATTTGGAGAAGGTTGCCAAGGAACAAAATGTTTCTCCAAGCATTCTTCCTAACCGTGATAGCATAATCACAGTAAAGACCACTCCTGACAATATCCTTGTATTACAGAACAATGCCAATACAGATGCTTTCTATCAGGAGCAGATTGGTAAGATTCTCGATGCTACGAAGCCAGCGACACCGCCTACGCCACCCACACCAGGGCCGAATCCGACTCCTAACCCGAATCCGGCTCCTGCTACTCCAGCAAAGAAGATTCGTAAAGCTTCGCTCCAAACACGTACCAGCATACCTCTCTCTACAGAGGAGGACATTGATCACTACCTTGAAGGGTTACGTGAGCAACTACTGAAGTTAATGGTAGATAGCGATGGAGTGATGATCATCAAGTAGCAAGCGAATTATTCCCAGCGTGGGAACGAAACATTCCCAGTAAGGGAACGAATAGTTCCCAACATGGGAACAAACAGTCACCAGTAAAGAAACAAATAGTAAACAACAAACTAATGGATACTAATAGAATAAAGAAGTTCGCCACAGAGGCACGAAACAAGTTAAAGGCCGGTATTGCCGCTAAGATTATCACGTTAGGGTTCGATAAGAACGGTAACGTGCCTGAACACATGCATCCTCAGTTGATGCAAGGTGGTTCGCTTTGGAATGGGCAGCTTCAGACGGAAGGTTTCTACCATCAGTGGATGGCACTCTATAACCGAGTGCGACAAAAGGGCATCAAGGAAGTGTATGAAGAAGCGGCCTACACTTGGTTCAACCGTCTTGTTGCTATTCGTATCCTCCAGAAGAACGGCCTTATTGAACCAGTTCTGGCTTACGTTGATGCCGCTCGCACTCCAAGAATTGTGGATGAAGCCCGTATGGGGCGCATCCCAAAGATGCAGGAACGCCAAAGGCAGCTTCTGATGGAACTGTTGGATGATGATTCTAAGATTACAGAGCAGTTCGCCATTCTTGTAACGGCTTTCTGCCATGAGAATCCAATCCTTTTCAAATGCTTTGGCGCAATGTCTGACTATACGGAACTGCTGCTACCCAATGACATTCTGACTGAGGGAGGCTTTATCGACTTGCTGAATCATACGGAGTTCATCACAGATGCAGACTTCCATTCACCAGAGTTGATAGGCTGGCTCTACCAGTTCTATATCTCTGAGCGCAAGGACGAGGTGTTTGCCAAGAAAGGAAAGTTCGAGGCAGACGAGATTCCTGCTGCCACACAGATATTTACGCCTAACTGGATTGTGAAGTATATGGTGCAGAACACCATTGGTCGCATCTATCTCGATAACAATCCTAGTGCAGCCTCTGAGTTCAAACCAAAATGGAAATATCTTGTAGAGACATCTACACTTACTCCCAAGGAAGCCATCTATAAATATAAGGAATTGACAGACCTCCTCGTTGGTGACTTGGCTTGCGGCTCTGGCCATATACTTAATGAGTGCTTCGACTTGCTTTACGACCTCTATATATTTGAGGGTTATAGCCGTAGGGAGGCTGTAGAGTATATCTTTACTCACAACCTTCGAGGCATCGACCTCGATACTCGTGCCAAACAGTTGGCGACATTCGCTCTGATGCTTAAGGCATGCCAAAAGGATTCGTCTTTTGCAGATGCCCACATTCTACCAAAGGTGCTGAATATGCCTACGCCTATTCCACAGGAACAGGTATCAGACAGGTTGAAAGAATTCTTCCGCGAGACTCCATCAAATCAGATTTACAAAGAACTCGCCGCTGCTTTCGAACTGATGCAAGATGCGGACTCACTTGGTTCAATCATGAAGTTCGACTTGTCAGAGTCAACAAAGTTGTCTATTCGTCAGACTATGGATTATTGGCGTAGTCAGGGATTCATACCTGAAACAGTTGAGGACATCTTGCCTGCAATGGATTTGATTATAACACTGAATGATAATTATTCTGCTCTTGTAATGAATCCACCATACATGGGCAATGGAAATATGAATGAAACTCTTTCTTCTTATATAAGAAATAATTACCCAAATGGCAAGGCTGATTTATGTACTGCTTTTATGATAATGCAAGCAGAAAGGACAGCCCCCAAAGGATATTATTCCAACATTATTCCACCTTCTTGGATGTTCCTTTCAACTTTTGAAGGTTTAAGACGCACAATAATATCTCAACAATCCATCGTTACGTTGCTGCATCTTAGCCGAGGAGTATTTGGAGCAGACTTTGGTAGCGTATCTACAATTATACAAAACAGAAAAGTCGAAAATGCACAAGGGACATATTTTCGTCTAATTGAACGTACATTTCAAGAATTCGATCAAAAGCATTTGAAACTGCTTTTTGAAAAAACACTAGAGAATCATGACTTCAAGTACTCTTTTGGTTCTTATTCAAAGGATATTAATGATATCGTGTATAGTGAAAATGGTGCAAAATTGTATTATCCTGGGGTAAAACAGAATAATTTCATAAAGATTCCAGGGTGTCCAATTGGTTATTGGGTAAGTGATAATTTCATTGCCATGTATAATAATGACCGAGTTGAAGATTATTATGTTGTAAGAAACGGAATATCAACAGGAGATAATACTAAATATTTGAGATTATGGCATGAAGTTTCATATGCTTCCGACTATTGGAAACACTGCAATAAGGGGGGGGCTTTCCGAAAATGGTATGGAAATAATGAATATGTTGTGTATTGGAAAGATGATGGATATGAAATAAGAACATCTTTGGATGAAAAAGGTCGCATAAAAGCAAGACTTGGTGGTATTGAATATTCTTTTCAGGAAGGTATTGAAATGTCACGCATAGTATCTGGTCAACTCGGATTTAGATATTCACCCGTAGGATTTGTATATGAAAGTTCAACAAACGACATATATCAGAAATATGAAGACCAATATTTGTATGGCTTATTAGGCTATATGAACAGTAAGGTTGTTCCTTCTATTTTAGGTGTTACAAATCCAACAATAAATGTAATGCCAGATGATTTGAGAGAACTGCCATATATTCCGATGACGAATGTGTACAATGACATAGTTAGACAAAACATCACTATTTCAAAAAAAGATTGGGATGCTCACGAGACCTCTTGGGATTTTGAGGGCAATCCCCTTGTAGCCCTTCGCAACGAGTCTGTCGCCAATGGCAACTTGGATTCCTCATTCAAGCTATCAACTTTTGTAGAGCAGTTCAAGACGATTTGGGAGGAACGCTTCAATCAGCTCCATCAGAACGAAGAGGAACTTAACCGTCAGTTCATCGACATCTACGGTTTGCAGGATGAATTGTCACCAGAAGTACCCAAGAATGAAATTACGATTCTCCAACAAGGAGAGATTAATCTCATTCAGGCTCCCGGCAGCGACTACGAATATACCCTTCAGTGGAATGAGGACGTGCTGATGAAGCAACTCATCTCATACGCCGTTGGTGTATGGATGGGACGCTATAAACTGGGCACAAAGGGCTTGTATATTGCCCATCCCAATCCTACAGACAAGGAGCTGCAGGAATACTGGTATGGTGGTGTTCAGGTGTATATCGACGATGACGGTCTGATTCCTGTGCTGCCACAAAGCTCGCCCTTCGACGATAACCTGTCAAGCCGTATCTCCGATTTCATCCGTATCACCTTCGGCGAGGATAAACTGACGGAGAACCTGAATTACATCGAGCAGAAGTTAGGAACCTCAATAGACCAGTATGTGCAGAAGGACTTCTGGAAGGATCATAAGAAGATGTACCAGAACCGTCCTATCTACTGGCTATTCTCTTCAAGCAAGGGAGCTTTCAAGTGTTTGGCCTACATGCACCGCATGAATGCCTACACCGCAGAGCGAGTTCGCTCCAACTACCTGCTGCCCTACATCGAGTTCCTTCAGAACCAGATAGGCGAACTGGAGAACCGACGTGCGACCCTCTCCACCGCTGAGAACCGCAAACTCCAGAATCTGCAGAAAGCTCTAGACGAGTGCCGCGAATATCACGAACGCCTCCAAGTCATGGCCGAACAAGCCATCGCTTTCGACCTCGACGACGGTGTTGTGGTCAACTACGCCAAGTTCGGCGACGTATTAGCAAAGATAAAGTAACAACAATCTTCACGAACATGATAGAAACAGTTAATATAAAGAATGGGTATTTAAGACCTCTCACGCTGTCTGATTCAGCTTTCATACAGACATTATTTAATGATAGTGCTGTTAAAAAGTTCTTTGTGTTGAGAGCAGAACATGCACAGGATATAAATCTGTTCACTCGTTTTATGGTTCAGCAAATGGAAAGAAGTGCTGCAATCAATTACATCATCATGAGTAATATGTCACAAGCAGTTGGTTTAATTACTGCCGAGTTGACAAGGCATCCACATACAAATAATCTCATGTGGAATATGTCTATTGCCATAGCTCCACAATATCGGAAACATGGATATGCTACAAATGCTACTATAGGAATGACCGATTTCTTGCTTAACACATTCACAGTGGATCAAGTATCACTGGATATTAGTCAAGAAAACGTCGATTCTATCAGTGTGGCAGAAAAGTGTGGTTTCAGAAAGCCATCTGAGCCAGGAATGAGAATTGGGTATGTAGATCCTGAACACATGGAACTGGGCTTGCGCATGAAATGGTTTAGGTCGTTAGATGGCAAGCGTCCTATGTTATTCAATCAGGCAGCCGATGCTTTCCGTAGAAAGGACTATGTAACTTCCATAAGGCTTTTTGAGAAAGCATTAGAAGAACCATGTCAGCCAGGTTCACCTGTGTCTGATGCCCAGATATACTCCAACATGGGAATGGCTTATTCATCATTACGCCAGTATCAGGAAGCTTTTAAGTACTTGAAGAAAGCTCAAGCTATGGGACTGACAAATGCGAGCATAGAGCGAGAACTTGCATGGTTAAGGAATAACGTCGGACTTTATTAGAATAGAAGATAGATAATAGGAATATGCAGACATTAGCATTACATACAGCATTACGTCAAGCCGTAGAACAATTCAGCATAGACGTGCTGACTGAGAACAGGTTGGTAAATATCCTGCTCGACTATGGAGCATATTCCGATGTTCCTGCAGCAAAGACTATTATTCAGTCTATCATATCAGGTGGCTATAGTCAGAAGATTATCGATTTGGGAAGGCAGAAACGCTCATTCTTATCTGCTATATTCAATTCCGATGATACTATTAGCAAACCAGAAGGTGAAGAATGGCGAAATAAATTGGAGTCATACGCAGCTATGATTGCTAAGCGAAATGGCTTCCAGCAGTCTTTGGTTGACTATGCAGTAGAATGCCTGGTTTATGGCCTTGACTGGATTGATTACATTCCTGAAACTCCTAATTCCCCAAAAACACCTCAAACTCAGGCAAAGCCTCTTGGCCCACAGCCGAAACAGGTTAATAGTAGTACATCATCAGGAACAAACACCAATAAGACTAATTCTGTAACGTATCAGAATATCTCCAAAACACAGTTCTTTGTGATGAAGGTGAAGCCTGCCAATGCCATAGTATATGTTGATGACAACCAACAGTACGTTTCAAATGGCATGATGGCCGTTGAACTGCCTGTCGGCACTCACACTTATGAAGTGAGGGCTGATGATTACGAGACTCAAAAAGGCTCTGTCAAGATTACAAGTAAGTTCAAATATAACCTTGATGTTGAGTTGAAGCTAAAACAGAAGAATATAAAACTTTCTGTTGAAACAGGTGATTCTGATGCTGAGATATTCATCAATGGCATCAGCTATGGAAGAGGCAAGTGGGAAGGCCTGGTTGAAGAAGGAACATACGAAATAGAAGGTCGCAAACATCGTTATTATCCACAGACAAAAACCGTAACGCTACAAGGAATAGACAAACAAGATGTGTTTATTCCTAGTCTTATTGCGAAAACTGGCAATCTAAAAGTGAATGTTCAGCCATACGGCTCAAAGATCATCATCAATGGCAGCAATGAAGGTTCTACACCTTTGTTGGTGCAGAACATTGTTATTGGAGATCGCAAACTGACCATTAAGACAAGTGAGGGTACAGAATATACTACAACGGTGGAAGTACGAGAAAACCAAGTTACAGAAGTTAATCACATTATTCCATCTTTATTTTTAGATGACTATTCTCAGGTAAGACTTCACGACTATTTTTATGAGGATGGTACTTTCTCACATAAATATGCTGAAGGCAAATTGCTTGTCGGTATGGTATTTAGTCTTGAAACGAGTAAAGAAGAGAAAGATCATGGATGGACTCATGGGCAAATAGTTGCCACAAGAAATGCCTTCAATTCTAGCAAGAATATATCTTCGTGGGGAATTCCCACTGATGAGATTCTAAAATATGCTGTAAAGAATGGCAATGGATTCACACGTGGAAGAGATACTGGCTATCTGATCTCTCATCTTGATAGTGTGGTTAATAATCCTGAGTTTGTGCCATTCATCATTGCTGCTCAATACGATGCGCCACTTCCTTATGGAAAGACATCAGGATGGTATTTACCATGTTTAGCTCAGTGGAAAGCAATGTATGACAACACTCATTCCAGATGGTCTGAGATTTGGCATTTCTTAGATTTAACTGGCACAAGAGGAATCGGAGAATATGCTACATCAACAGCATATGACAGGACAAAAGCATGGAAATACCGTATGGGTATGGCCGAAGAGCATATAGATAAAGCATATCAATTGCAAGATGTTTCATCTGGATGGGGTACAGTGAGAGCTGTTGCTGCATTTTAATTTTTTAATTTTTGTACAAGAAGAAAATAAAAATAGATATGAATATGATAGATTTTGTAAAACTTGCCACATTTTGTACCAATAGAGCAAAAGAGGGTGGAACTCGTTGGGCAGGAAAATACGAAAGAACCCATTATGTCAGTATCTTAGAAGATAATACAATCCAATACTCAACTACTCCACATGTATTGCACAATGCATGTAAGTGTATTTTGATGCATGAAATGAGTGAAATACCCATTTCAAACATATATTATTGGTATGAATTTGAGTTTATTAATCATGAAGGTTGTGTATTTGCTTTCGAGCTGGAGAATGATTTTAAACTTGATTCATATAAACGTAAACAGTCAGCACCTTTGATTGAACTCAGATATAAGAACGATTTCCTGTATTCCAATCTGAGTATACAAAAAGTTTGGGAAGTATATTCGAAGATAAAGGATGTCCCCTCTGAAACGGAGAGGAAACTCATAGTTGAACTATTCCAAAAGGACGAGAAACTCTTTGAGTTAGAAAAAGAAATTGAGGATTTTACATTTGCCAATCATCTATTGAAACTAGAGCGTGATCAGTATAAGTCATTGCTAGATGAAATAAAAAGTTCTCTAAATAAAGAGCAAGATTAAAAACAACTCTAAGACAAAAGGCTTATGGAACTTACAAAGCAGCAAAACAATGTATTTGACAAGATAAAGGAGTTCATGAATAGTGATGCTTCAGTCTTTATCCTTCGTGGTTATGCCGGTACTGGTAAAACAACGATGGTTAAAGTTATTGCTGACTATTTGGCTCAGAGCCGTGATGTTGCTCTTATGGCTCCAACTGGTAGAGCAGCGCGAGTTCTTGCTGCTAAAACAGGACGTGAAGCTGTCACAATTCATAAGGCCATTTATGAAAAGGCATGTGTCGTTTCTAAGAATGTCAAAGATGTTGCAGAGTCTGAGTTTAAGTTCGTGTTTCCTGTTCGTAGAACGGAACATGGCGGGAATATTGCGGCAATTGTTGACGAGTCATCTATGGTTTGTTCACGAAAGATTGAACACGAATTATTTGTCTTCGGAACAGACAACTTAATGGAGGACTTATTGGACTACATTCGACCAGATTTTGGAGGAAAAGTAATATTCGTAGGTGATCCAGCCCAGTTACCTCCGGTTGGAGAGCCTATTTCCAATGCGTTACGTGCAGATTATTTCAAAGATCGCGGTTTGAAAGTTGTCGAGGCTGAATTGACAGAAGTTCTACGCCAGAAAAACGATAGCGTTATTCTTAAGAACGCTATGATGATTCGCGACATATTAGAAAAAGAAAAGCGTAACAACCTCGTCTTTGAGGAAAAAGAAGGCGATGTCGAGACTGTTGCTTCTGGTGAGTTCTTAAATAAATATCTTGAATATAGGAAAAGTTCAGGTGTTAACGATTGCGTCGTTATTTGCTATTCTAACAGAGCTGCCAGTAGATACAATAGAGACATACGAACATCCCTTTATGGTGGAGATGTGCCTCTTAGGGTGAATGACATAATACTCATTACGCAAAACAACTACAGATTAGGGCGTATGAATGGTGAGTTTGCTCCTATTTTAGAAGTGGGGGCAAGAACACAACAGTCTGCTCCTGTATATGCTCAGGTCGGAAGTGAGCGAAAACGTATCGTTGTGACCATCAATTTTGTCCAGGTCACTGTTCCTGATAGCAATAATGTTCCCATGAAATGTATGCTCATTGAAGACTTGCTTACCAGCGACAAAGCAACCATTTCCATAGATGAGAATCGTGCTCTATACATCAATTTCTGTATGAGAAATCCGCATTTAAAGCAAGGGACGGAAGAGTTCGCAGAAGCATTGATGTCTGACCTCTATTATAACGCCATCAGAGCAAAATATGGCTATGCAGTCACTGGGCATAAGTGTCAAGGTGGAGAATGGGGAAAAGTATTTGTTGACTATACGGATAGAACAGGACTTGATGATGATAGCCTAAGATGGGCGTATACAGCCACAACACGTGCGCAGAAGACTTTGTATGTAACAAATCTACCTCATGTTACTCCTTTTTCTAAGTTCCGCATTGAACCTATTCAAAAATGTAGGAATATGGAGGCAGAATGTCGAATTATTGCAGAATCAGAGCCAACTCCATACCACGATGTTAACTCTGATAATTTCCTTAAAGCAAAGTATCATTGCATTGTTGACAATATGGAAGGAACCCCATATAGTGTCTCTAGCGTTATTAGCAGACCATATTTGGAAGTTTACCAGATTCAAACACCTAATGGAGTTGACAGATACGATATTAATTATAATGCAGGTGGTATATTTTCGCCAGCCAAGCCTTCAAAAAAGAATGAGCATACGCAGCAAGTTTTGATGCTTCTTAATGACGAGAGGACGCTTCCAATAGTGTTTGATTACAAACCATCTGATGAAATTCACGAGAATCTTTATAACATGATTCGTTCTGCATGTGACGGATTATCTATACAAATAACTAATGTAGTAGAGCATAAAGAAGACTTTAATGTAATCTACTATATGAAAACAAGTGGAACCTTTTCGTATATTAAGGTTTACATAAACAATAATGATTTCGTTACCTATGCCAAACCAATGTCTTTGCTAGGCACACAGGATAACGAATTGGCTGCGTTAATAAACGATATAAAGGATCATCTGATATAGAAATTTATGGCATCATTAAAAGATACAATAAAACTATGCAAGGAAGGCCAGGTTCAACAAGCTTATGAACTGGCTAAAGCTGATTTGAGTCAGGAGAAACCTTGGGGACAACTCGTGATGGGGTGGTCTTTGTATTACTTGATAAGGAATGATGCAGAGACTGCTAACTATCCATCTATGGTATCTCACCTTGATGAGTTACTAGCTTTGGACAAAATAACTGTGAGTTCGGAACCCGTCCTCTATGAACAGATTTTGTTCAAAATTGCAGAGTTTGTAAAAGCCAATATTTCCCCTACAGGTATTGACTCTCCAAGTAAACTATCTACTATTTTCTCAAAATTGCGTGGTTACACATTTGATGCATCGAAAGGATATTCTTTCCTTTTACAAAGCTTTATAAAGTGTGATAGTTGGCAAGAAATGGCAGACTTTATAGATTGGTGGGATTTAAATAAACTGACTATAGAAGACTATACACCATATAAGAAAGATAATGGGCAGACAATAATGTCTGTGGCTGAACAGGCATTCATCGCTAAATCAAAAGCGTTGCTTCGGCTCAATGATGTCCGTCGAATAATAGATTTCCTTCCACAAATGGAAGAAACTGTGGAAAAGCAAACGGAGATGACATATCCAGGCTATTTCTATGGTAAATTACTTCTTGCTTCAGGAAGCAATACTAACGAAGCATTAAATGCCGTAATTCCTTTTGCTAAGAAAAAAGCTAATGAGTTCTGGGTGTGGCAATTGTTGAGCGACGTGTTTGTTAATGAACCGGACAAACAATTGGCGTGTTTGATTCGAGCTGTACACTGTAATTCCCAAGAAAAATATCTTGGTAAGGTACGAATTAAGTTGGCTAATGTATGCATTCAGCGAAACTTGTATAGTTTGGCTAAGCACCAGATTGACAAAATAACAGAATGTTATCTTTCTGCAGGATGGCGTTTGCCATATGAAGTGGACTGTTGGGTACATCAGCCTTGGATAAGCACAGTTGTTTCAAATGACGAATTACCTGTCGATTATCAGACTATAACTAATGAAATTCTTTATGGCGATGTCGAGAAAGCGTTAGCTGTCGTAACTTATATAGATCAAGATTCTCATAAAGCGACTATCGTGTATGGAAAACAAAAACGCATTGTACAAAAATTACGTCTTAGGGTTCGTTCAGGAGAAGTGATAATGGTCGGCTATATTGTTGAGAATGGAAAAAAACGTATTATTAGTTCTATTCCATCTCAACTGAATAGTGGTATGTCTGATTTCGCGAAAGAAGTAGAAGGAACGATTCAGAAACGAGCAGATAAGGAATTTGCTTTCTTAAAATCTAAAGATTGTGATGTTTTTGTCTCTCCTAATATCGTTCGTAAATATAAGATTCAAGATGGTATGACAGTCAAAAGTCTGGTTGTTTATGACTATAACAAGAAGAAAGATGCTTGGGACTGGACTTGCGTCAATATTAATAAGAAGAATAATCAATAGATATGGAAGAATTGAATTATAATGCTAAAATTGCTGTCCTCAGAATTTTGAAAGAAATCTTGAATGCCGATAATGTTGTGCATGAGAGTGAAGTCGCATATATGAATGATGTGATACAATCATTTGGACTTGATGAGAGTCACAAAGCAGATGTTGATAATTTGATAACCTTGCAGGCGTTGTCAACAATTAGGGAGCTGTCTGTTGACCAAAAGGGAGAAATAGCTCAGATGATGGGAAAGATGATAGTTATCGATAAAGACATCAACTATAATGAGGTGAAGTTGTATAACGCCTTTTGCGAGTCGTGTGATATTGAAAAGGACTTCAATGTTGGTGATTATCCAGATTACTCCCTAAGTGGTCCTTTTGTAAATCCTGAAGATTTAATGAATGGCTTGTAAAAAGATAATGATAAGGTAAAAACTATCGTCAAGTATGATTAAACGAGATGACATAACAAAATTCTTTGATTTAGAAGCGGATTCTCAAAGGAATAGCTGGGAGGCTTTAATGAAGCTTCCTACTAAAGATCGTATAAGGAAACGCAAAGCAATTAAAGATGTGTATATTGACCGAGATTTTGCAGATCATACAGAAGATGGGGATAGTTTATATCAATTACATGTTAATTCAAACTTGTCAGATTTCAAAGAAGGAGATTATCTTTTGCTTCATGAGGAAGATAAACTATTCGGAATGAAATGCACATTGTTCTCCTTTGAAAATGATGATATTATTTATGTGAGCGTATCAATCTTTGACAGGGTCAATGATTTAGAGTCTTATTATGACAAACCATTGATACTGGATAAGGATTTGGTAGACTTGCGCCAACATATTTTCTATAACTTCACCGCTGTTCTGCCAAACAATTCTGATTATTGGAATAATTCGTTGATAAATCAAAAGCCTAGTCCCAAGTATATTGAAGACATAAAATGTATTGAGTTATTTGAGGATTTGGTTAAGAACATCAATATTCTGGATAATCAACACATAGCAATCAAAAATAGTCTTTTAGCCCAAGATTATTATTTGATTCAAGGGCCTCCAGGAACAGGAAAGTCATTCGTTTTAGGTTTGATCATTCTTATGGAGTTAATGCACTATAAACATAAAATTGTAGTCATTGGTCCTAATCACATGGCAATTAACAACGCTCTAGGACAGGTATTCGACTTATGTCCAAATTTAGGAGATTTAATGCCATTTTATAAAGTTGGCAGACCATATAATGCACCATCCTTTGTAAACGAATATGAAGGAAAAGAATATAAAATAACTAATGCTTATGCAATAAAGACTGGTTACTTAAATAGTTTGGAACATCCGTGGTTGATGGGGCTCACCCCACATTCCTTGTATACTAGTAAGGCTAGAGGATTGAAATGTGACACTTTGATAATAGACGAAGCTGGACAAATGACTATTCCATTAGCACTTATGGGTATGTTTAATTGTAAAAAGGTTATTTTGGCTGGCGATCACAAACAGCTTCCACCTATCATAACCTCAGAGCAAATGCCTGAATATCTTAAGAAATCAGTTTTTGAAGCAATGATAACAACAGACAATTGTACTCTGCTAGATACCAGTTTTAGAATGTGTGGACCTATTTGTGAATTTGTATCAGACTTGTTCTATGAAGGGAAGATCAAAGCCATGAATAAGGAATGTGGAACTCTTGTTAAGTGCAATGATTCGCTATTAAATTTCGGAAATCCGGTCGTTGTACATAACGTTGATGACAGTGGTGAGCAAGCATCGATTAAAGAAGCTGAGTTTATTGTTGAAACAATTATCGGATTCTTGAATCAGAATGTTCCAGCTAAGGAGATTGCCGTTTTGGCTCCATTCAGGGCGCAAGCAGCAACAGTCAGGAGATTAATAAGAAAGTGCCAGACAATAACGGAAGAAGATAAAAATTTGTTAGTTGCTGACACCGTTGATAAGATGCAGGGACAGGAAAGGGAAATAATCATCTACTCTCTAACTGCAGGGAATCCAGATTATATGGAGGAGATGGCAGACTTCCTTTATATGCCTAATAAACTTAATGTGGCATTTTCAAGGGCTAAGTCGAAACTTATCATAGTTGGCAACATAGAGAATCTAAAAAGATTGTCTGTTCAAGATTACCCTCATCTTCAAAAGATGTTAGAACATAAAAATATAACGTTGATATAATTTGTTAAGATATGATAGACATTGAGATATTGAGATTAGACACATTCACCATTGTAGCATGCAGTATTATCATTATTGCATTTATATGGGCATGGATATATATAGTTCGAACTGACGATCTCGAAATAAATAATAGAAGGAAGTGGATAGGTCAGTTACCTTCAATCATATCTACTCTTGGTGTGTTGGGTACATTCGCCGGTATCACTAGAGGATTGATTTCTTTTGATACGGATCATTTGGATACGAGTATTCCTGTTTTGCTTAGTGGTCTAAAGACGGCTTTCTTTACTTCTCTATTAGGTATGTTTGGCTCAATGGTTCTAAATAGAGTTGTAAGTCACAAGTTTGATAATGAGAACAAAATTTCAGATTCCGAGAAAGCTGCAAAATTGATTGTAGATGCCCTTAATAACAATCACAATGCACTATCGACTATACTAAAGAATAATAATGATAGTATAATAAAGGCGATAGAAGAGCACAGCATCATAAAGGCTATTCGACAAGATGTTGAGCAGATGAAGGATGACTTAGAGGAGATAAAAGGGCATATTGAAGAAATCAAGGGTATTTCTTCAGAGATGGCAAAAAATACCGATAACACTAGAACCATTGTAAACACAATGTCTGGTGATGTGGATGCAATAAAGAAGATTGAAGGTGGAAACACCGATGAACTCTCTAGGTTAAAAGCTGTTTTTGTTACAGCTACAGCATCAATTTCTGCTATAGATAATAATATCGAAGAAATAAATAAGAAGATGTCTGCGTTAAACGATACAACAACTACTATCGGCCAAAATGTGGAGGAAATCTTAGAGAATAGTGAGGAGGATAGCTGATGGCAAAAAATAACGTATGGATGTCCGTCTCAGACTTAATGACGGGACTTATGGTCATTTTCTTGTTTGTTGCAATTGCTTATATAAGGCGAGTGCAGGACAATCAGTCTGTCTTAACAAAATATGTTGAGAACAAACGGGATTTGCACGATAAACTTGTCGAGGAGTTCCAGTCAGAAGCCGCTCAGGGGAAGATTTCTATACATGGAGATTTGTCTATGAGATTTGAAAATGCTGAAACTTTATTTGGATCGGGAAGTTGGGCATTAACACCAACCTTCAAAGAAGAGCTGGCAAACTATATTCCACGATACTTAAATATCCTTTTGAAAGACTCTATGAGAACCAAGATACGCGAAATTAGGATAGAAGGACATACTGACGATGTTCCTTATCCTCAATTGAATTCTGATCCTTATATTGCGAATCTGATTCTGTCTCAAAGAAGAACTTTAAATGTAATGGAGTATATTAGAAGTCTACCAGAATACCAAGAGTATTCGGCTTCTGATAAAGAGCAATTGGAGTATTGGTTTACAGCTAATGGCTTATCGTATGGAAAGGCCTTGGATGATGATTCGGAATATAAATATGTAAGTAAGAAAGAGATAAACAGAGACAGGTCAAGACGTGTAGAGTTCCGTTTAATTACGGCTGGCGAAGAAGTTCTGGAAAATTTTGTTGAAAAGAACAAATGAGTATGGACATTGAGAAAATAAAAAACGCGACAAAAGAACAGTCTCATTTGGATAAACTTATCCGGTTAGTAGACAGTATTGCAATCATTGAATATAATGGCAAGGATATCAATGGTTGCAAGGCTCTATGCGAATATATCAAAGAACAGGATTTAAGTATAGACATTGTCAAAAGGGTTGTGCTGTTAGGGCGAAGGAATCGTGAACTTAAAAGGTCGAGAGAGAAAACAGAAGAACTATTTCCTGATTGTGAAATAACAATTCCAGGGTTAACATGGTTAGATGTTGATCCTGTTAGTCTTAAAGTGAGAAACACTTTAGTGTTACACATGTTTACTACAGAAGTAACGCAAGAATTGACACAGAAGAGTTTTAAGAACCTTGGTAAGCTGAACCGGTTAGTATCACAAACAAGATGCGCATATAGTGCATGTTATTTATCATTTAATGATGAACAATTAAAAATCGTTGCCCAATTGTCTCTTTCGCATTTTGTTTTTACTGAGCAAGTTGCTACTCCTCAAACTGCTTTCTGCAAAGAAAAACAGGAGTATATAGATATGTGTTTGAGTAGTTTAACCAAGAAAGATGCATTCTTCCAGTGCATTGATGAAGTTGATCATGGATGCGAAACATGTAATCAATGTACCAACTATGGTCTAAGGAAACAATGTCCTATGGCTCAAAGACGAGTTGCAGAATGCTATCGAGAAGGTATTTATGTTCCACAAGATAAGAATATTGCACATCAATGGGAATTGAAGGCCTCAAAACAGGGATATATGCCTGCAACCTTACAAATTGCCAACGATTTGAGATATGGTGTCGGATGTATACAAGATATTAATACTGCTTTAGATATATTGTTGCCATTTGCCGCTATCAAGGGTAACGAGGATTCTGCAAGACAAATAATTGAGATGGCAGAGGATAATCATGATATTGATTCAATTGTTGCAGTCCCATCTATTGTAAGACTTGCTAATGATGGTTGTGATGATATGATTCTGAAATTGTCAGATGCTTATCTGAATGGTTCATGGGGACTGCCAGTAGATATTGAACGTCATAAAAGTTGGGTTGAAAAAGGCGTAGAAAATGGTAGCACCCAATTAATACAGTCGATGGCAAAAATGTGCGAAGAAAATGGAGTATGGGATGTCGCATATTCATGTTACGAAAAATTACAAGAAAGAGATGTATTTGCTGACTATTCAGATAAGATAGAAGAAATTGAAGATAGGATTTGCGGTGATTGTTCTGATTATCAGAAACTTGCGGAAATGGGACTTAATTTTTACAATGGCTATGGAGTTGAAGAGATACCCAGACTGGCATTCGCTTGCTTTTTGAAATCAGCTGAAGCAGGAAATGCTCTAGGCGAATGGGGATTGGCTTCTTGCTATAATATGGGCAAAGGCGTTCCTAAAGATAAGGAAAAAGGAAAAGAATGGGAAAATAAGGCTGCTGCTCATGGTGATATAATTGCTATGATGCGTGCGTGTAAACATCTATCAATCGAAAACATAGAAGATGAGGAAGGAAACTCCGAGTATGACGAGTATTTGAATAAATTCCTTGATACACTACAAGTGCATATTTCAAAAGATGATGCACGCGCTTTTTATGTTAAGGGAAGATGCCTTGAACAAGGGATATTAACTTTCACACAAGACTATTCTGCCTCATTAGATTGTTATTTAAAAGCTGCAAATTTAGGTAACATAATTTCTATGATTAAAATTGGTGATTACTATCATGACGGCCTAGGAGTTGGTAAAGATTATAAAACGGCGTTTCAATGGTATGAAAAAGCCGCAATGAAAGGTAACGCTGATGGAATGCATGACATTGGCCTAGCTTACTATTTTGGAGAAGGAGTTTCAAAAAACTTGAAAAGGGCTTTTGGATGGTTTAAGAAAGCAGCCCCAAAAGAACATGAATATGCAATGTATTATCTTGCCGAATGCTATCTTAATGGGAATGGCACGACAAAAGATACAGAAAAAGCATATCAATTATATAGAAAGTCTGCGGATTTAGATTGTGAGTTATCTATGGTAAAATTGTGTAGTGACTATTTTAATGGGAAGTATTACAATGGAACCGCATATGAAAAGGATTATGAACAATGCATCTATTGGGGAGAGAAAGCCATTGAAAAAGGAGAAACTTCAATAAGATTTGAGGTGGCCTATGCAAGTAAAGAATTAGGTAAGATTGATAGGGCTCGCGAATTATACACCATGCTTGCTAACGAAGAAGACAATGTTGCCGCGATGAATAATTTAGGATGTCTTGAAACTGACAAATCTTTATCAGCAGAATGGTTCACAAAGTCGGCAGAAAAAGGTAATAGAGTTGCTCAGTTAAATATTGGCAGATATTATAGAAATGGAACTGGAGTTGAACAAGATTATGCCAAGGCAATGGATTATTTCGTGAAATCAGCTGAACAAGATTATCCGGATTCCATGCATGAAATTGCAATGATGTATAAGTGTAAGCAAGGTATAGATGAAGAAGAATACCCTGATAAAATGATAGAGTGGTTCAAAAAAGCCGCAGATAAAGGTTTTAAACCATCTATGATAGAATTGGGGAATCTATATAAGAATGGGACTATTGTTGATCAGGATTATCAACTTGCCTTGAAATATTTCATGAAGGCAGCTGAGATAGACAAAACTGATGATAGCCAAAAAGATGATAGTTATAAAATTAAAGCATTATATGAAATAGGAACTTTCTATGAATATGGTTATGGTGTTGATATAAACGTCCATAAGGCAATATATTGGTATCGTAAGGCTGCTAATAAAAATAACTGGCAGGCAAAAGAAGCCCTAAGAAGGTTAGATACGAACTGGATGGATGAGGAAGGTAATGCAACTGATGATTTACCATTTTAGATGATATGCGACCTACGCTTAAATATATAACAGAGAAGTTTGATTATTATAACAAGCTTTGTTTCGATGGCAAACTGCAAAGGCCACCGATTAAGCTCAATACGCGCAAAGCAAAAATGGGAATAACCCGTTTTGTTATAGAATCTGATGGGGTGGATAATTATTCTTTTGTTGATATTATAATTGAAATAAGCGTTAGGCAAGATTTGCCAGAAGAAGAGTATATAGACACGCTGATACATGAGATGATTCATTATTATATTCTATCTAACAAGCTGGTAGATGATTCACCTCATGGTAGTCTATTTAGGGCAAAGATGGATGAAATCATTAGTAAATATGGTATTCGTGTTACCATTTCTTTTGATCCATCTGAAGAGCTACTGATAAAAACCCTGTCAAGAAACAGGTTTGTATGTGTTGTAGAGTTTGAAGATGAGAAAATTGGATTAGCTGTTGTTGCCAAGAACAAGCTATTTGACATATGGGATTCTGTTGATAAATCAAAGAATTTCCTTAATTATCGCTGGTACGTAAGCAATAGGGCTATTTTTGAGCAATTCCCCGTCGCAGTTTCACCAAACTTCATAATAATTGATTCAGACAAGATACATCATTATTTAACTGGAGCGAAAGAACTGGAGAATACAGGACAGACAATAAGAATAAAACAATAATAATATATGGTACAAGACAGAATTTTTAGCTATTTTGAACGTAATCCGCAACTTCACGTTCTGTTCATCTTCGACAAGATGAATATCAACTTCACTGAACTGGAGTTAGTGGAGTGGCCGGACAATTATGTTTATAAAGTATTCGATGGAGCTTGGTTCAATATAAAGTATGCCATTGAGAATACTTGGAAGGATAAGAAAATAGTCCTGCTTTTCACCGATGGTACATATCCTCATACAGAGGAACAAATGCTAAAGTTTCCATTACTGGATATGTTAAAAGCCAACATGGAGTATAAGGAAGATGACTACGCCAGCTTCATGCAACAGTATAACCTTCCTGAGAAGTTCCGTTTGTTTGTTAAGAACAATGTAAGCGAAATGAGTTCTACGAAGATTAGTGCTATGCTGGCAGGGCATTTAACACCAGAAACTTTTAGTGAGGATATTGTTTGCCGGGCATTTATTTCTTCGTATCTTGGTGAAAAGAAACTATTGGATTGGGAGCCGATCATTATCAGGATGCTGGTATTAGGTTTGAAGTCGGAAGAGAAGAAACGCAACGACTTCTTCCATCGTCTTTCCAAGAACCTCGATGCCAAGAAAGCGATAGATGCAAAACTGAATAGAGTGTTTGGGCGAACCTACAACCCAAACTCTGAGCAGAAGATGAAAGAAGTGGCTGAGTGTTTGAAGTACAACAGCATCACACAGTTGCTTGAAGCTGCACCGGGTGACAACTACAAGCAGTATAAGGTGACTAATGCTGCTATGATAGACGGCCAAAACAAAGTCTATGAGTATGGCATTCAGAGCCGCCTGTGGTCAGAGAAGTTCAGTCTGGCTCTTGCCGAATTGGGCAGAGACATCAAAGAAGAGGCAATCATTAGTGCATATGGCATCGATGCTCAGTACAATTATATGCCTGAAGCCTTGTGCTGGCCTATTTTAAAGGAAGTTCTGGAAAAGAAGCTGATGACAGAACCTGATGAGGTCAATGACAGAATGCGCAATCTGTCATTAAAGTTCTCTGCTGCCTCTAATATCCAAATCGTAATTAAGTTCACAGAACAGGTCGCATTGTACTACGAAAAGGTGAAGAATGTTGGCACAATGAAGCTTAACACTCCAGACGAATACGTACAGTTATATGTAAACGAACTATATTTGGCTGATATGTTTTATCGTCACTCTTTGGAGGCATACCATGAGCTTGTTACTAAAGAAAATCCTATTGAGCAGACTATCAATAACGTGAAAAGCCAACTCGATCAGGAATATGCTAAACTGACAAATGTATTGAATTTGGAATGGCTTACTTGTGTTAAAGAGCGAGAAGACGTATTTGACAGCCTGACTATTGGCAAACAGGAGAATCTATATCAAGAAGAAGCTACTCCAGACAGTCAGGTAATTATTATTTCCGATGCTCTACGATATGAAGTGGCTGCAGAACTAATGCAAGAATTAGCAAAGAAATCTACAGACCATGATTTAGACTTGCATGTAAGGAGGGCGATGTTGCCTACAGAGACGAAATACTGTAAAACCTCTATGTTGCCCCATCATTCTCTTACTCTTCAAGGTACTGAAATGGCTGTTGATGACAACGTGCTTTCTTCTATTGATAGTAGAACTTTACATGTGAGGAAGTATAAGGAGAAGTCGTTTTGTATCTCCTATGAAGAACTGATGAATGGGCCTGTACAAAGCAAGCGAGAGATATTCAAGCAATATCCTTTGGTTTATGTATTCCACGACACCATTGATAGGGCAAGCCATTCTCAAAGTCCTTTTGAAGTAATTTCTGCTTGCAGAAAGGCAATTGAGGAACTTGCTATCCTAATTCCTCGTGTGATGGCTTCATGGAATGTTACCAACATTGTTGTAACCTCTGATCATGGTTTTATCTATAATGACCAAGTGTTTGAAGAAAAGGATAAGCATAGTATTTCTGAGTCTTGTGAAGAAAAGAAGACTCGTTATTATATAACGAAATCTTCAGAAGAAGTGGATGGAATCGTGAAATTCCCAATCAATAAAGTCTCTGGATTAAGTGTTGCTGTTCCTACTTATGTAGCGGTTCCATTGGGAACAAATAGACTTGCTGCCCCAGGTGGCTACAATTTTGCCCATGGAGGTGCAACGCTTCAGGAAATGCTGATTCCTGTAATCATAGGACATAAGGGAAAAGGCCAAAAGACAGATAAGGTTAACATATCTCTAATGAGTCATAATTTGAATATGGTCAGCAGTCGCCTGAAATTCCAAATTATCCAGTCTGAAGCTGTCTCAATGACAGTGATGGAACGCAAGGTTGTATGTCAGGTGTTCAATGGCGATGAGCCTGTAACGGCAGAAAAGGAGCTGTTGCTGAACAGCCCAGATGCGACAAACTTAAACAACCGTGTTTTCGAGGTGACGCTAAACCTGAGTAAATCGGTTAGCTCTAGTGTTCTCCAGCTGCGTATCTACGATGTGGATGACAGATTGAATCCTCTGATTAAAGAGACAGTGAAGAATAATACAATGATAGAACAAGATTTTTAATTTGCTATAAGTATGACACTACAACAGAAGATAATGAGTGCCTTTATAGGCAAGGTGGTGAGAAAAGACTTGGCTTTCCAAGTAAAAGGCGGTCTGCCGGTACCAACTTATGTATTGGAGTATTTGTTAGGACAATACTGTGCAACAGACGATGAAGAAGCCATCGAACAGGGCTTGGAAAAGGTTAAGCAGGTTATTCAGAACAACTATGTTCATCGTGCAGAGTCAGAATCTGTGAAAGGTAAGATTCGTGAAGCTGGCCGTTATCGTGTCATCGATAAGATTTCAGTAACACTGAACGAGAAAGCAGATCAGTATGAAGCAGAGTTTGCCAATCTTGGACTGACTCATGTACCTATTGGTACTCAGTACGTCAAGGCGAATCCAAAGCTACTCTCTGGAAATGGAGTGTGGTGTATCGTGACCATTGGTTATCTGCAAGGTGAGGATATTAAGGTACGCTGGGATATTCAGACACTAAAACCCATTCAGATATCGAACATTGACGTTCAGGACTACATTGATCAACGACAGCACTTTACTACTGACGAGTGGATTGACTTCATGATGCATACCGTTGGACTGAACCCAGAACCGATGAACCGCCGTGAGAAGTTCATTACATTGGCTCGTTTGTTGCCGCACGTTGAGAATAACTTCAACTTTGTAGAGCTTGGTCCCAAGGGCACAGGTAAGAGCCACGTGTTCCAGGAACTGTCACCATACGGCGTATTGGTCAGCGGAGGCGATGTGACGTCAGCCCGTTTGTTTGTCAGAATGTCTGGTAAGCGAGAAGAACTTGGCCTTGTCGGTTACTGGGATGTGGTCGCATGGGACGAATTCGAACAGCAGAAAGGTCGAGCAGTAGATGCTGTGCTTATAGACACGATGCAGAATTATCTGGCTAATAAGTCATTTAATCGTGGTAAGGGAACCCATGAGGCCAGTGCATCTATGAGTTTCGTAGGTAATACCAAGCATACTGTGCCTTATATGCTAAAGAACACCCATCTGTTTGAGTCAATCCCAACATCCTTTATCAAAGGTGCTTTTCTTGATCGAATCCATCTGTACAACCCAGGATGGGAAATCAAGATGTTGAAGAAGGATAGTTTCTCAAAAGGCTATGGTCTAATTACGGACTATATTGCTGCAGTACTTCATGAACTCCGCAACAAGGACTTGACTGCATTACTGAAAGACTATGCAAAGTTCGATGGTTCACTGTCAGAACGTGACCATTTGGCCATCCGAAAGACATTCTCAGGAATGGTGAAGTTGCTTTATCCAGATGGGAAGATGACAGATGCAGAAGCATTTGAGTTGATTGACTTTGCGGCTGAGAGTAGAAAGCGTGTGAAGGATCAACTATATGTCATAGATGAAACTTTCAAGGCTGAACCAGCTTTCTTCAAGTATATCAATTTGAAGAATGGTATGGAAATTAATGTTGAGACATTGGAGAAGGTAAGCAATGCACTTATCGTTCCTGTCAGTGCTCCGACTCAATTAAATGATTCGGATGCTACTGCAATAGAGGCAACACCACAGGAAGATACCACTGGCGATTCAACTGAGAAAGGCAAACGTCCACGCATTCCAGTTCTCAGAGAGCAAAACCTTTCGTTCCGTATGGGACAGACTGGTGTTACATACGAGAAACTGTTTGCACCATATATGCAGGAAGCTAAGGAGATCACGGTGGAAGACCCATATATCCGTGCGCCTTGGCAGATCAAGAACTTTATGGAATTTGTGACAATGCTCATTGATACCCGTCCTGTTGATGATTTGAAACTGAATCTTATCACTAACGAGGAGGAGGATAAGATTCCAGATCTCATTGACCGTTTGGATGAGTTGAAAGATGACCTTGTGAACTATGGCATCGATTTCGAATATAAGTTCAGGGACTTCCACGACCGCTGTATCAAGACTGATACAGGATGGACTATAACTCTTGGGCGTGGTCTGGATATGTTTGAAAAGTATAGTACATACTCTATTGCTGCCACTCGCCAGGATAAGCGTAAGTGCAAGGAGTTTATGATAACATATATGAAGACTAAAAACGCATAGAGGCTATGGCAAAGTTAAGCAAAGAAGCATTTGCCATCATGGCAATGTGCGAAGAAACTAAGAAACCGTTTGGCATAACAGTTAATCCACAACAAGGATGTTATGCCTTTACATGGGCATTCAAGATTAATCCTGACCAAGCCAAGAGGGAAGGATATGACAAGACCAATGTGCGTGGGGCTGTGATGTATGATCCAGAGTTCAACGGATGTCCTCATTGCGGCTCAAAACAGTTTTATATCTGCAACCGCTGTAAGAAAGTGGTCTGCTATCATGGGCAGGAATATGTTACTTGCCCAAATTGTGGTAATTCAAGCAGCCTGCGTCCGACAGAGTCTGTTGATTTATCAGGCGGTGGATTCTAATAATTAAAACATAAAGCGATGAAAGAACTGAAACCAAAAGACAAAGTGAGCCTTACTAATGGCTCGTCTGCTAAGATCGTAAAAGAACTTGGACGTGGTGGACAGGGTATTGTCTATCAGGTCGAAGTCGGAGGTCAGCAAATGGCCTTGAAGTGGTATATTTCACATCCTGGTATTCCTTTCTACAAAAATCTGGAGGAGAATATCAGTAAAGGTGCTCCATCGGATGCTTTCTTGTGGCCAGAGTACCTGACTACTGTTCAGAATGGCTCGTTTGGCTATATTATGAAACTCCGTCCGCAAGGCTATTATGAGTTCGGGCACTATTTATTGGCAAAAGCTCAATTCAAGAGCTTCGATGCTATGGTTAACGCTGCCATGAAGATTTGTGAGGGCTTCAAGGCTCTTCACTTGGCCGGACTGAGCTATCAGGACTTGAATGATGGCAACTTCTTTATTCATCCTGAGACTGGTGACGTGTTGATTTGTGACAATGACAATGTCTTTCCAGAAGGAGATAATTCTGGTATTCTTGGGAAAGCAAGATATATGGCGCCAGAAGTTGTTACAGGTAAAACATTGCCAAATAAGCAGACTGACAGGTTCTCTTTGTCAGTAGTATTGTTCATGCTGTTCTATGGGAATCATCCATTTGAGGGAGCAAGGGTTTTGGCTTGTCCTTGTATGACAGAGAAATACGAGAAACAGTTCTATGGCAGTGAGGCAATCTTCATCTTTGATGAGAAGAAGAGCGATAATCGCCCAGTTCGTGGCGTACACAACAACGTCTTGAAGCGTTGGCCTGCTTTCCCCACATTGTTGAGAGACACATTTAAGCAGGAGTTTGGTGAAGAATGCCTGAAAAATCCTCAGAAGCGTATGCTGGAGAGAAGTTGGCAGCTAACGATTCAGAAGCTTCGTGACATGTTGGTAACTTGTCCGAAGTGCGGAATGGAAACCTTTATTGAAGATGTAACTGCTCTAACATGTATCTGCTGCGGTAAATCGTTTGACTTGCCGGGGGCTCTGAAACTGGCTGACAGAACGATCCTCCTGACGGCAAAGACAAAAGTTTATATTGATTTGGACAACAAACCCGATATTGAGGTGGTGTCAGTACCTGGAGATAAATATCCAGTGCAGTTAAAGAACATTACTTCTGGCAACTGGACAGTAGAAACGCCTAGTGGTAAACTTAAATCCATAGAGCCAAACCAAATGATGCCGGTAAAGGCAGGTCTGAAGGTGAGCCTCGGTGGGACAATAAAAGGTGAGATTATTTAGTATTATTGTATAACTTAAAAACTTTAGATTATGGGACTTTTAGACAATGAGAGTATTCCAAGAAGAAAAATGACTCTATTCTTCGTGATTGACACTTCTGGTAGTATGGTAGGTTCGAAGATTGGTAGCGTAAATGATGCCATTGAGAACGTTTTGCCAATGATTGGCGAGATTTCCGACGAGAATCCTGATGCAGAGATCAATGTGGCTGCACTGGAGTTCTCAACCGGAACACGCTGGCTTTATGACGAGCCTAAGGATGCTAAGGAATTTATTTGGCAGAAGGTAGATGCCGATGGCCTTACCTCTCTTGGTGAGGCATGTCAGGAATTGAACAAGAAATTGTCTCGCAATGGTGGCTTTATGTCATCACCAAGTGGATGCTTTGCCCCAGCAATTATCCTTCTTTCTGACGGTGGGCCTACAGACAACTTCCAGGCTGGTTTAACTCAGCTTCAAGGAAACAGCTGGTTCAAGAGTGCTATCAAGGTAGCAATTGCTATTGGCGACGATGCAGACAAGAATGTGCTGAAGGAGTTTACTGGTTCGTTGGAGGCAGTTATAACTGTTCACAACATTGATGCTCTGAAGAAGATGATTCGCATCATTGCTATCACATCTTCACAAATAGGAAGTAAGAGTACGACTGCTACTGATACCACAAAGCAAGATCAGGTTGTTGAGGAAATCAACAAGGCTGCTGCTGATGTGGATGGAGCAGAGACTGCTGCAGCTCCTGCACCTGCAAAGGGCGACTCATACGACGAGTGGGATTAATATTAAACCCGATGCAATATGGATAGTATATATCATTATTGCCAAGGGGAAAGCCATAAGTCAACGGAGAAGCCCTGTCAAGACTGTGCCTGGGCGGAAAGCAGTGAGTCACTGTCAATGGCCATCGTATGTGATGGTCATGGTGGGGAACCTTATTTCCGAAGCCAGTATGGTTCTGAGTATGCAGTGGATATAGCCAAGAAAGCAATTCGCTCTTTCGTTGATAGCATGGAAGAGTCCTCGTTTACGGTCAAGGGCAAGAGGTCTGTCTTTGAAGACAAGCCTTTTACCGACTATGGCACCAATGACGGAAAGGAGCATGAGATAGACAATCATGCCCACAAAGCGTTGGTGTGGTTATTCTCGTCCATTATCAGTCAATGGAATGACAGGATAGCCAAGGATGCTTGTGAACGGGATTTGGACGAGTGGGAACAAATTCATGTTGACCAGAAGTACAAAGATGACTTCCAAGCAAAACGTAATGATCCGAGCGCGACCTTCGAGAAAATCTATGGTTGTACTTTGATGGCTTATGTGCAGACACCCTCATATTGGTTTGCCTTCCATATCGGTGATGGCAAATGCGTCTCTTTACACATGGAGGGTGATGGTGTTGAGTTCAGACAGCCGATTCCCTGGGATGAACGCTGTTTCCTGAACAAGACGACCTCCTTGTGCGATTCTCACGTTTTGGAAGAGTTCCGCTACTGTTATCAGGGGGACGGAAAGTTCCCAAGAGCCGTATTTCTTGGCTCTGACGGCATGGATGATTCTTATGGTGACGGTGATAACTTGTATAACTTCTATATCCAGCTTTTCAAGATTATTATCCGAAAGGGTAAAGAGAAAGCATTTGACGAGTTAAAGAAGTCACTCCCGATTATCAGTAAAAGGGGTAGCAAAGATGATATGTCTGTAGCATGTGTTTATGATGATACGGCGTTGAACGCAATGTTCTTCTCCCTTACAGACTATCAGATGGCCAAGCTCAATGAACAATCCAACGGCATAGAAGAAAAGATTGCCCAATTAACAGGTAAAATCGAGAATTTCGGCAATCCTTCAGATCAGAAGGAACAAATTGAGTTGGAGTATGCCAAGAAGGACTTAGACCGTGCCAAAGAGCAAGCTAAGCGGAACAAAAAGCGCATAGCGGTTCTTAAATCAGAGATAACAAAGTATCGGAATCGTCTGAAGGATATGGACGCTGATGTTTCTCCGATAGAAGAAGATTCTTCTATTGAATTGCCTGCTGAGTAATTATTTGAATAATAACAAAAAACGACATGAGTACTTGTAAGTATTGCGGAAAAGATGCTGGTTGGTTCTCTAAATCCCACAAGGAATGTGAGGAGAAACATGACCAGGGAGTGAGGGACTTCGAAGCGGTAGTCAGCTCATATTTTACGAAAAGAGCAACTTCTTTTGATGTTCAACATGCAAAGCAGCGATTGACTGTGGACACTTTCTTGTCAGAGGAAGATGTCTGCACGATTGCTGCAAAAGAAATCAGGCAATATACTGCAAGTATTCATCGCCCGTTTTCACCATCATCAATGAGACTGATGGATGAATTTCTAACTGCGGTAGGCGTTTCTTACAGTAAGATTAATAAAGACGGAGCCGTTGATGAGTTTACCAAGAAACTAATGAAGGGCTTTATGGTGGAATACTTCACAGACCAATTACCCTTGCAGACAGCCCATTCCCGATGTGAAAAGGTACTGTCGAAATTTCCTATGACCCCTTCAAATATCGAGGATGCGTATCTGTATGTTTTAAATAAAGCGGCCACAAACTTCTTGAAAAATGGCTTCTTGTCTGATGACGAGCAACAGAAGATTGACGAATATGTCAATTATCTGGCATTACCTGTCAATAATCTTCCTGCTCAGTATCAGAGTAGTGAAATTAGCAAGTTGGGCCAAGTGTCAATTCTAAAGAGCGTTCAAAGAGGCATTATACCAAGAACTAATATGGTTGCTCCCATTATTCTTGGCAAAAACGAGACAATTCTCTGGACATACAACGGTGTAAGCCTCTATCAAGAGAAAATAACGAAGGAATGGGTCGGACGTAGTGGTGGCTTTAGTTTCCGTGTAATGAAGGGAGTCTATTATCGGACTGGTGGAATGAAAGGTCATCCCGTCGAGCATAGCTCTATGGAGTTTAATGGTACAGGTTCACTCTATGTTACAAACAAAAATCTGATTTTTTATTCTCAACAGAAGAGTGTAAAAGTACCGTTCAACAAAATTGTGGGCATTACCCCGTATTCTGATGGCATTGAGGTTCACAAGGATGGAGCCAATCAGAAACGAATGACTATGCAAGGTTTCGATCCCTGGTTCCTGATGAATCTGTTGTCTATTATCAGTAATTTATAAGGTATGGAGTTATACAAGGCAATACAGACAGTACTACGCCAATACGGTAAAAGTTTGATTGCAGAGGAAAGACTGATTAATTTTCTCTCCGATTATCAAGCTTTTGACGTTAGAGCAACGAAACGTGTCATGCAAACCTTTCTCCAGATGGGATATGGGAAACAAGTATTAGATCTTGATGTACAAAATGCCCCAGATAAATTACTGAAGGTTAGCAATATCTCGTTACAACTTGCACAAGAGGGATTCCAGAAGAAACATATAGCTTATGTGTTGGATTGCATCTGTTATGGTTTAGGTTGGCAGGGAGAGTTACCTGAAGCTATAGATGAAGTTGAAGAACATGAGTCGATAGACAAACATTACATATCAGTTAATGGGGTTTCGTTTGCTATGATACATGTTGCTGGTGGTACATTCGATATGGGCGCTACACCTGAACAAGGATTATATGCTGCCTTTGATGAAAAACCATCTGTACAAGTAACCATAAGTAGTTTTTATTTGGCTGAAGTACCAGTAACACAGGCTCTATGGGAATCTATTATGGGCGATAATCCAAGTCATTTCAAGGGTGATGCCTTGCCTGTAGAAAGGGTGTCATGGGATGATTGCATGGAATTTATACAAAAGTTGAATCTTTATACCCAAACAGTATTCAGATTACCGACAGAAGCAGAATGGGAATATGCAGCTCGTGGCGGCCAATTCTCAAAACACAAAAAGTATGCAGGTTCCAATGACGATTGCAAAACTGACTTTATGTGGTTCAAAGAGAATAGTCTTTTGCAGAGCCATGAAGTGAAGGGAAAACTATCAAATGAATTGGAACTATATGATATGTGTGGAAACATTTCGGAATGGTGTGGTGACTGGTATTTCAATTCTTATGCAAATAATGGCGAAAAGGTCAATCCTAAAGGACCTTCTTCTGGCGTGGCTAAAGTGTATCGTGGTGGAAGCTGGGATGATAAAGCCATGAATTGTCGTGTTAGTAAGCGGTTTAGCATGAACCCCATATTTAAGAATAAGTTGGTCGGTTTACGACTGGCAGCAACTAATATTTAGTGAGATATGAAGACATACGATAAGGAACAGTTAAAGGCAATTAATGCTTGTGGTGGTTACTATTTAGTGCTTGCTCCTCCAGGATGCGGAAAGACAGACATCCTTTCTGAGCGTATTGTTCGTGCTAAGCAACTAGGCGTTGGGTTTGAGGACATGTTATGTTTGACCTTTACCAACAGGGCATCAAGGGGAATGCGTGACAGAGTCAAACAAAAAGTCGGTGAAGAAGCATGTAATATATTTGTTGGAAACGTTCATAGATATTGCTCTAACTTCCTATATAATAATGCCTTGGTTCCAGAAAACTCATCTATTATCGACGAAGATGATTTGGCTGACATACTACTTAGTTTCGATTCCACCTTGTTTCTTAACAAGAAAGGAAGCCCTGATAAGATGAAAGTATCTCTTGTTGACAACATTGATGCATATATCACTCAGCGACAAATGAACCACCCAACTTCTGCTATATTCTTGCCAGAAGAGTTTGATCGTTATTATCAGGTTGCTAAAAATGCCAACTTTGACCCTAACAGAGTTGACAGTCTTAACCAGATGGTTAAATATGCATTGCTCTATCATCAATACAAAGCAGAACGTAATATTATCAGCTTCTCAGATATCTTGATATTGGCTTATGAGGGATTACGTAAAGATACAGCACGTGAATACAAACGTTACAGTTGGATTCAAGTGGATGAGGTTCAGGATCTTAATGCCCTGCAAACGGCCATAATTGACGAACTGCTTGATAAATCAACAGAGTTTACCGTCATGTATCTTGGTGATGAGCAACAGGCCATTTTCTCTTTTCTTGGAGCAAAACTTGGTCAATTACAACTTCTGAAGCAGAGATGCGCTGGCCATATCATGACATTGGGTACAAATTATCGTTCACCCAAATATCTACTTGACATATTCAATACTTATGCAGAAGATGAACTTGACGTTGACTCATCCTTGTTGCCTCAATCCACTCGCGATATTGAATATGATAAGTTTGACCTCATTCTAACAGGCAATCCGACAATTGAAGATGAGGATGAGCGTATCACAAAAATGATAGAATACTATCTTCGATTTGATGATGAAAGAGTTGCCATTCTTGTTCCAACCAATGATGCAGCAGATAGGATTAGTGAGAAACTGAATAGTGAGGGCATTACTCATTTTAAGATTTCCGGAACAGACATGTTCAAAACGAAATCTTATAAAACATTATCCTCCTTTTTTTGTGTCAATGCTAACGACTTCAACAATCTAGCATGGGCAAGACTCCTTCATGGTATAGGAGCTATTAGAACTGGTGCAAGCGCAAGAGGTTTTCTCGCGAAGTTAAAGGACCTGATGATGACTCCTTCCGATTTGTTTGCCGATATGTCGTATATTGCCCGTTTCAACAAAGAATACGAAACAAAAGAATTCGTGTTCTTCGACACAGAGACAACAGGACTGAATGTTTTGGAAGATGACATCGTTCAAATAGCAGCTTTCAAAGTGAATAAAGGTCAGATAGTCCCAGGTTCAGACTTTGTCATCTTCCTAGACACAGACAAAGAAATCCCTGTTAAGCTTGGTGACATTGACAATCCCCTTATTGAAGCTTATGCCAATAACCCGCATCATAGCAGAGAAGAGGGTTTGAAGATGTTTATTGATTATATTGGTGATTGTCCACTTCTCGGACACAATGTTAATTACGATTATAGAATACTGCAGAAGAATGTCGAGAGAGAACTGAATGAGCAGGTCACTTACGACATCTACGATTCACTCCATCTAATTAAGTGTGTGGAACCGAATCTTCGTATGTATAAACTTGCCTTTTTGCTGAAAGAACTGCAATTAGAAGGAAAGAACTCACATCTTGCCGATGAAGATATTGCAGCTACGAAAGCCTTGGTGGATTATTGCTATCAGAAATCCCAATCCGTCATTCCCCAACAACTCGCATTTGTTTCTCAAATAAAGGTGAAGAATGTAATTGCCAAAATGACGCCTTTATTACCCTTAATTGAGAACCTGCAAGATCATCTTTATCAGCCGGTTCAAACGATTGGCAGAACCATTGCAGACGAACTGATGACTATATATGATGATATGGTATCTATGCAAATGATTCAGGATTTGGGAAATAAGTTCAATGTATTTCTCCAATTCGTTCAATCCGAATGGGTGGACTATGAGAATGAGCAGACAATATTTGATGAAATTAGCAACCATATCAATGATATGACAGCCAGCATCAGCGAAGGCGACTTGGTCAATTCAGAAGATCTTATTCACGACCGTATTTTTATCATGACGGTTTATAAAGGCAAAGGACTTGAATTTGACAATGTAGTTATTTTAGAGGCTAACGATGGTACATACCCATACTTTATGGTTAATAAAATACTTGAAGCACCATATCGATACGAACCAGAAGAGGTTGCCAAAGCGGAAATTGACAGGAAAGAAGATGCTCGTAAATTTTATGTCGCATTGTCGCGCGCTAAGAAACGATTGTGCATAAGCTACACAGACCGTAATCCATGGGGGTATCTGACAAGAATGACACCATTCATGAATTGCATTGAGAGATACTTTTATACTGGTCGAGCAAATACCTCAAAGAAGACTGTTGCCGCACCTGTTGAAAAGAAAGAGTTTGTACGAAGGAACATCAACGGTTCCGACCTTACATTTATTCAAGACAAACTTATTTCGTTTGAGGAAAGTAGTCACACATACAATGTGATAGGAGTAGGAGAAATGAGACCGGTAAGCTCCGTAATTGCTTTGTTCTTTGAACCTTTCAATGCAGAAGAAGTCAGTATCAGGAAATGTCAGGGCGACTTGACTGCTGCGGCTAAGCTAAGGGAGGAGTGGGACGCAAAAGGGTCTTTTGCCAGCCAAGCAGGAACATTCTTGCATAAGCAGATTGAGAATTATCTGAATAACAAATTGGAACCACAAACCTTCAAGTGCGATGTGGAATATAATGGCAAGTACCTTCACCTGAATAAACGAATTGATATTTCAAAAGAATGGTCATATTTCAAAGCCTTTGACAAGGCGACTACCTATCAGCCATTTAGAACAGAATGGTGCGTATTTGACAAGGAAGCTCGTATGGCAGGAACTGTCGATTTGATTTGTGCTCGTCCTGACGGCACATATGAACTCTATGACTGGAAACGTAGCAACAAGGTTAATCCTAACGAAGCCAATCAATGGTCAAAAGGCATTAATGGTTTGGAGCATCTTTCCGACACCTCATATTCTCATTATTGTCTCCAGCAGAATCTGTATAGGTATATGTTGGAGAAGAATTACGGTATCAAGATTAGTCGGATGAATCTAGTTGTTTTGCATCCTGACTTTATGAGTTATAATATCGTCCCCGTACCAATAATGGATCATGAGGTGAGAATAGTTGTCAGCTATTTAAAATCAAATCCTTGACTTCCATTAAAGTGATTATTAGAATACACAATTAACATATTTGCATAGAATAATGGACGAAATCATTTTAAGAAATTTATTTCGGAATATCAATGTTAATTCATTGAGTGCCTCGGAGAAAGTCCTTACCTTTTACAAATTAGCAATTGAACTGGAAAGGATGAAAGAGCCAGATATCAATGATTATTATGAATATCCCATTAATTATCATCGGAATGAGCAAATTATGCTCATTGATTTTCCATGCAATGAAACTTTCCTTGAAAAGTTTCAGAGGAACAGGAATCCACGAGAAACGAAATTCCCTTCAGATCTTTATGTTGGTTTAAAAATACAAACAGGGAATGTAGGATATCGGCTTCTGAATTATGTTATTGATTATAATGACATTAAGACAATCTTTATTGAAGAAGAACTTTTGCCAATAAGGATTAAAGATTTTGAAGTGAATCTAAAAGAAGCATCTCGTCTTGAGTTACTGCCAGAGAAAGTCGAGGCTATAAACGCAGGAATTAAGGCCAACCCTACATGGCAGGGTATCTTGACTGTTCTAAGAAGTGAAATTGCCGAAGATGTGACGATTACAGACAGTCTTTTTCTTGCTCTCAGCAGCAAAAGTATAGAATTGAGTCAGATATATTCTGAACTCAACAATAAACATTTGCAGGCAGCTTTGTTTTCACAGAGGGTTAGTGTTCCTTCTGTTTTGTCACGTCAACAAGAAGTACAATGCCAGCATACCTTATTGGAGTCATTTTTGTTGAATGAACCAATTGATAACGCTATTGGCTCAATAGATGCTGATACTTTGTTATGCGTTACAAAACTTGACGAATCACAAAAACGTGCTATTGCGGATGCCATGAACTCAAGGGTTTCCGTAATAACAGGTGCTCCTGGTACTGGAAAGACTCAGGTGATCGAAAACTTATTGGCAAACGCACTGATCCAGGGAAAGAAGGTATTAGTAGCAAGTAAGAATAACAAAGCGGTAGACAATGTTAAAGACAGATTTGATGAAATTGACAAGACTGGATATTTCTTACGTTTTGGGGCTAGACAAGTTGTTTCAACAAGTACATTGCCAGCAATTGAACGTATATTGGTTGAGATAGGAAGACTTCCTGACAATACCAATGATTATAATAGTTGCAAAGATCAATATGCCTTGTCAATAAAGAATATCCAGCTGGGTAAGAAAAATATCGAAAGGCAACAGCAACTACTTAATGAAATAGATTTGTTGTCTCAAAAGCTTGCTGATTGTCAGAAGGTTTATCAAGGTCTGGCACCTGAACATGAAAGAAGGGTCTCAGATATTGACAGACGCTATACTGATTATATACAGATTCGTGATTGTTCAATTGATGAATTAAATAGTTGTCTATCTTCTGTAAAGACATTAAATAACAATCTTACTACAAAATTTACAGGGTTCTTTGGCTTTTGGCATAGGACTTTTTCGGTAAAAAAGAGTGCTGCATTACTATTGAATGAAATAGAAAGATTTCCACTGGTACTGAAAAACTATACTTCAAATTCCAAATATGAATTATGTTCTGAAATAAAAGATTTTAAAGAACATACAATTCTTTTTACTCAATTAAAGAAATGGCGAGACTTAATCAATAAAGGATTAGCATTTAAGCAAGAATTATCAAACGAACATAACAGATATTCAAAAATAAAGTTCAGTACAGAACGGACATTGAACCAGTTAAATGATGACAAGCAGAAATTAGAAAATGAACAAAACACCCTCAATAATGCGATGCCATCAATTATGGCCAAAATAAATGAGAGTAAAAAATGGATTAAGGATAACGGATTGAAGATGTTATCTGCTTATATTCATCATTATAAGTTGTGCGGGAATTCTGTCCGCTCAATAAATGGATATAAGAACTATTTACCTGACCAGATACCATGGAAAGACGAGGAATATAGCCTATTTGTCCATAAGACACTAGATTTTCTGAACATTTTCCGTCTGTGTTCTGTGACTAGTCTCTCTACAAAGAATGCATTTCCGCTGACATCAGAATTATTTGACATGGTTATAGTTGATGAAGCTTCGCAATGTGATATAGCATCAGCTTTACCCCTTATTATGCGAACCAAACAACTTGTGGTGATAGGTGACCCAATGCAGCTACGTCATATTTCTGCCGTAAAAGTGGACGAAGAACAGGAAATTAAACAAAAACTTGGTCTTGTTAATAGCCAATATGTAAAATACGCAGAATGCTCTCTCTATGACTATTGTAAGGATTACATCAGTAATGTCAACAACGGATCATCTGTACCTTATATGCTGAAATATCATTATCGATGCTTTGCACCTATTATCGGGTATTCCAACGACATGTTCTATGGAGGAATGATGGGAAGTCGATTGGAAGTTAAAACTGATACTCGCTTGTTAAAAGGAAATCCCCAGGGTATTGTCTTGGTAGATGTTAAAGGTAAGCAAGTTAATGACAATGTGAATGTCAATGAAGCAGAGGCAAAAAAGGCAATAGAACTGGCAGTACAAGCAGCAAAATCATATCCTGAAGTCACAATAGGAATCGTTACACCTTTTAGGCATCAGGCAGAAAGGATTAATTCGCTTATTCCTGATAATTATTCAGATAGGATTGAGGCCAATACTGTACACAAATATCAGGGTGATGAGAAAGACATCATGATTTATAGTCTTGTTATAACTTCTAATTCTCCAGATAGAAAGATTTATTGGATTGACAACATTGTTCCAAATTTGGTAAATGTTGCAGTAACACGAGCCAAAAGTACATTATACGTCGTGGGTAATATCGATTATATTAAGGCACATTCTAATGCGAATAAGCCTTTAGGAAATCTAGTTAGGTATAATAATTAAAGAAGTAGAGATATGATATATGATGATATACAGAGAGCTATCGAAACTGGAGCTATCATAGAAATTGCATATACAAAATATGATGGGACAGCTTCTATACGCAGATTAAGTGACATTCAATATTCTGAGGAGTTTGGGAAAACCCATATTGAAGCATTTTGCCATTTGCGAAACGAGCGTCGTTCTTTCAAAATTAGTAGAATAAGTCGATTGACATTTATTAGTTCACCAGACGCAATCTCAGAACAATCAGTTCTTATAAATCCCACAAATGTCAAAATGCCATATAGATTCAATCGAAACAAAAGAATATTTGCATTATATGGTGATGATTATAATACATAAAAATGCGTTGATTCACTCTTGTACACTCTAAAAAGCGTGTTGGACAAAATAAATAATGAAGAGATGAGTATGAAAAAAGGAATCATTTGTATTGAAACAGAGTGGCAGGTTACCATAAAAGATAACCGAAGATATATGGATACAAGCTCTATGTTACGTTTTTTACATGAAGTACATCAAATACCATTTCTGTATCGAAGAGTTGCAACTGAAGCAGAGCTGACATACTACTTGAAGGAATTCGGAAAGGCTGAATACATGAGAAGATATAGCATTCTTTATTTTAGTTTCCATGGTGAAACTCATACCATCCAACTGGAAGGCGATAAAAAAGATCTTTCTCTGTCTGATTTGGCAAATTTAGGAGACTCTGTGTTCTCAGATAGACTTGTTCATTTCAGCAGCTGTAAAACGATGCTAAAAAGTGAGAGTATGGTAAAGGATTTTAAAGAAAATACTGGCGCCAAACTTGTTTCTGGTTATACAAAGAAGGTTGATACAATGCTTTCTTGTATTCATGACCTAAGTTTGTTTGATTCTTATCTTTCATACAAGAAAGTTCCATCTATTCTTAGAAGAATGGAAACTGTATATGGCGGCCTATCAAAAGAACTAGGCTTTAAGATCTATTGACTTATAGGTTAATTTAAGACATTCAATTTCAATTATGGGTATACAATAATATACAAATACGATAATACTAATATGCAGCAATATGGAAATACTCAAACATAAATAGGAATATTTCCATATTGTTTTACCTGTAAACACGAGATTTTGCAATAAATCTATAGCCAAATACGTCTTAAGCTATAGAAATAGTGTTATATTTGGTTAATTATATATAGATTTATTTGTGAATATTCTATAATATTTATACTTTTGCATATTGATTTTAAATAGTAGTTCAATAAAACAATATGTATATAATATAAATAGGTATGGAAACAAAGATTATTTCTGTAGCCAACCATAAGGGAGGCGTAGGTAAGACAACGACAGTTGCAAGTGTAGGTTCAATATTGGCATCGCAGGGGCATCGGGTGCTGATGATAGATATGGATGCCCAGGCGAACCTGACAAGTAGCATGTTGAATGGTGATCCTGAATCGACGGTGTATTCGGCATTGACGGGAAATGAACAGTTGCCGATTGTGTCGTTGAGTGAGAATCTGTTCTTGGTGCCAGCATCATTGCAGCTGTCAATGGCTGACCTCGAACTGGCATCGGCAATGGCTAGGGAAAGGATATTGTCGGAACTGTTAGAGCCGGTGAAGGGGGAGTTTGAATACGTATTGATAGACTGCCCGCCATCGCTCGGATTGTTGACTTTGAATGCGCTGACGGCATCGACGGACATCATCATCCCATTGGTGGCAGAGGTGCTGCCGTTCAAAGGTCTGGCTATGATGAACAACTTCATCCGCATGGTTCAGAAGAAGTTGAACGAGAGGGCGCATGTGACTGGCATCCTGATAACACGATGGGAGAACACAAAACTTGGGCGAGGCGTGGAAAGTCAGCTGCGTGAGTCGCTGGGCAGCAAGGTGTTCACGACGAAGATTCGCAAGAACGTGAGTCTAGCAGAGGCTCCTTATGAGGTGAAGGACATCGTGACGTATGCACCGAAGAGTAACGGGGCTGCGGATTATATGGAGTTTGTCAGTGAATTGGTGGAGAAAGTGAAGTAGGACTGAATAATCTGGAGCATTATGGGAAAGAAAGATTTCGATATGAGCCAGCTCGTCAGCGGGCTGACAGGTGAGGAAGAAATGGAGTCGTCAACAGAGCGCAAAGTGCAGAGTGCGACAAAGCGCAAGAAGCCGATGGAGCATGTATGTACGCTAATAGCCACAGACCAGATGGCGAAGGTGAGGACGATAGCAGAGCGTGAGGGATTGGCCATCAAGGACATTATCGCTGTTGGGCTACGGATGGCCATTGGCAACTACGAGGCGAAGAACGGCGAAATCAAGGTGAGGAAGGCGAAGCGCGGCAATGCCAGTGACGTATTCGGGATGGAGGACGAGGCATGAGCAAACGGGAACTCATAGAAATTCGGACTCCAAACAAGGATATTCTAACTTCATTCGTCTATGCCTGGTCACGCCAAAAGGAGATGTCGCTGATAGAACAACGTGTGGTGCTGAGAATCATAGAGCGTGCCTCAATTGCGATTAACGGTATCAAACTGAAGGACAATATGCGAAAGTTGGACTTGGGCCTGAAAAACGTGACGATTACAATGCCCGTACAGGACGTGATGCTGAATACCAAGCGCAGGCATTCAGACATCGAAAAAGCCTTGTACAATCTGCGAAGCAGGACTTTTGAGTATCGTGAGAACGGACGATATACCGTCTGCGGATTCATCAACAACGCCACTTACACCTACGGCTCTGGCGAGATCAAAGTGGAGGTGGATAACAAAATCTGGGAGGTGCTCCTCGACTTCACAAGTGGCTTTCATCGGTTTGAGCTTAACAAAGCCCTGGCTCTTCCAACGACGTATTCTCTCCAGTTCTATATGGCTATGAGTGGACAAAACCAACCGAGACAGATGACTATAGAACAGCTGAAAGACTGGTTGGCTATTCCGCAGGACAGCTACAAGACTGACGGCAAAGACCGCATAGATCATTTGGAGGCAAGAATCTTAAAGCCTGTGAAGAAGGTGTTGGATGAAATATGCCCGTATTCATTCACCTACGAGAAAGTTAGGCAGAATCCCAAGAACAAAAAGAGTCCGGTTGTGGGCTTCATACTCAGGTCTCATTATCTGCCGCAGAATCGTGACCCAGAACTGGAGAAGAAGAGCTTGTTGGCGGTTGTGTCTGTAGGTTTCCATGACCCAGATGCCATCAGCTATATGAAAACACAGATGGGAATTACGCTGCAGGAGCTGAATCCACACAAGGAATTGCTCGATCAGGCATCGAGAGTATTACCGGATTTTATCGGAACATTGGCCCGTATTCAGGGGAAACGGCGCAAGAAAAATGGCGATGTGATGGGTACTGGTTGGGTCATCAAATGCATCAAGAACGAGGTTAACAAGATTGAGAGTGAAAAAACTGAGCCGACATTGTTTCAGGGCGATGACACAGAGCCACGTCAAAAGCCAGCCACATCGGAAGTGGCTACGGAACAGATTGACGAAGCACCTCCCAAACAGGAAGACGAAGGCGAACGCCTAAGAGCGATGAAACGCTGTATGGACAGCATCTCAAAGAAGCTTGCTTCTTCCCTGAACGCAAACAGGAAATAACGCTGGAAAGCCCATCTGCAAAGGAAAATGCAGGTGGGTTTTCTTCATACCAAAGGTATGAATCCCCACAGATTGAAACTCGCCAAAAAGCCCTTGTTCTGAGCCATAAAAGGGTCTGTCAATATGGCAGTCTCAACCAGAAAAATCGAAATTTTTATTTAATTCTTGGCTCTCACGCGCATTGCGTGATGACTGTCCCTTCTCATGGACTGTAATATATTCTATCGATTTTGGCAAACAGCCACTGTTTCAGGGCTATTCGAGGGTATAATCCCCACATCTTGAAACCGAAAACCCCACAAGTTGAAACTGCCATCTGGCTCAGATTCCCCACAAATTGAAACCATATCCCCACAAAGTGAAACTGTAGGAATCCCCCACAAAGTGAAACTCTGCAGGGGATTGTAGAATGGTCATTTCTTCGCATCGATAGTGGTTTTAGCCTTTCTGTGGTAGGGGCGTTTAGCCTTGGGAGCCTCAGTCAGAGCATCTGTTTCAGCAGTTTCTGCAGCAGGTTTAGTCTTCGGTTTGCCAGCAATCTCGTCCTTGAAGACTTCCTCAATCAACTTGAAGTTGTTTTCGTTGATGATGCTGAAGTCCTTGGTGATATAGACATCGGCAATGCCATAGTTCCCAACGTGGTTGAGAGCTTCATCGACATCGCTCTTGCTGAACTTCATCATATTGCGGGATAGGGTGGCGAAGGTATGACGAGCCTGATAGAACTGGAGATTGGGGATGCCAATAGCTTTACCCATGTCCTTCAAACCTCGGTTGATGTTGTTATTGAAGTTCTCTTGGCCAACGTATTTCTTGTAGAAATTGAAAACGCGACTTGTGCCCTTATAGCGCTTCATCAGCGGTTTGATGAACGGATGAACCTTCACCTCGATGTAGGCTTCATCGGCACGGCGATCCTTGGTTTTGGCTCGTTTGTACTTAAGAGTGCTTTTCTCCAACTTCGTTGCCAAATACATATCCACAGAATTCATACCCATCAGGCAGAACGAGAGGATGAAGCAGTCACGAGCCATCTGTACTCTGCTTCCAGGAGCAGCATCGTAATGGTAAATCTTCAGAATATCCTCCAACGTTAATGCTCTGACACCAAGTTTCATAACCTGCTTTGGAGCCTTATAGCGCAGGAAAGGATCGTTCTTGATAACAACCTCTTCGTCGGTGTTATACTCCAGCATGGCCTCGCGATACAAATGGCGAATTTCGCCCAGATACATCGACTTGGCTCTTGTGTAGTCGCTCAGATAGTTCTCGAAGTCCTTCAGCAGCGTATAGGTTATTTCTGAGAAATCTATAGAATCTCTCTTCAGGAACTCTTTGAACTTGTTAAGCATGCAGACGTAGTTTTTCATGCTCTTCGACTCACGTCTGGACATCCAAATCTCTGCAAAGCTGAAGAAATCCACAGTCTCTGCATTCTTCTGCTTGACAATCTTTGATGCAATCTTGGTAGCATCCATGTTGTCGCAGTAGTTGATCTCCGGAGCCAGCGTTGACATCTTAGCTGCCAGTTCCATCTTCAACTTTTCCACAATCTGCGCCTTTTCGAAGTTTCTAATCTTCTTGGTCTTCGGTGAGATTTCCGATTCGTCCACCTTAACCCCGGTAATGATGCGCTTTACCGTCTTCTTGTCTCTCACAAGCAGATAAACTGCTCTTTGTCTTTTGGAACTTACCTTTCCAAACTCAGTCGTGATTGTTGCCATAATGTTTGATTTATATTTGACATTATGGATGCTTTAATCATTGACTAAACCTTGCAAATTTTTGCGTCGATTTTGCGTCGATTTTGCGTCGATTTTCGAAATTTGCGTCGATTTTGCGTCGATTTTCGACTCTAAAAGTTGGTCTCAGACCAAAAAGTTGGAACTCGTCCTCTTTAAATTAAAATTTCCGAGAACCCCTTTATTTACGGGTATCTCGGAGAATCTCTAGTGTTTGCTTGCGATCTAAAAGTGCTCTTTCAGTGGTCAGTTCTATGCAGAACCACAATCTGACGCTCTAACCAACTGAACTACGGGCACCATGTCGGTTTTGCGGGTGCAAAGGTAGCTATTTTCTTCCGAACTGCCAAACTTTTGCGCGATTTTTTGCAAAAAAGTTTATTTCGAGGGTGTTTCGATCACTTCGAGATAGAAACTAAAGGGGCGGAAACCATCGTTACAACTGATCATGGCGCTCATGGGATTCTGCATCCAGCCATCGTAGAAGTTGCCTTCGCCTCTGGCCAATGCCTCCACGAACTCACGCATGGACGCCCAGGCCGACGGACACAAACCCTCAGGACAGGTGCCATCGACGGATATCCACTGTTGGCCCACGCTGACATCGCACGTATGCTCGATGGGGTTTTCGTATTTCGCCATCAGGTCGGGATAGACGGTCTGGCGGATGGCGGTGATTCTGACTTTGTTCATCTGACTGTTGCTATTGTTACTGGCTGCAAAGATACAAACAAATGGTCGAAAACAGTATTTTTCACGCAACTTTTTTGCTGGAATGCGTGATAATTCGCAGATTATTCGTACCTTTGCGGCAAAGAAAACAACGAAAGACGAAGATATGATAGTCTGCATAGCAGAGAAACCAAGTGTGGCGCGGGATATCGCACGTATCATCGGCGCCAACAGCTCGCGCGACGGATATATGGAAGGCAACGGGTATCAGGTGACGTGGACCTTCGGTCATCTGTGTACCCTGAAAGAGCCTGGCGATTATACGGCGGCCTGGAAACCGTGGGCCCTCACCCAACTGCCGATGGTGCCCCAGCGCTTCGGCATCAAGCTGATCGACGACAACGGCATCAAGAAGCAGTTTGCCATCATCGAACGCCTGATGCAGGCGGCTGATGGCATCGTGAACTGCGGTGACGCGGGACAGGAGGGCGAGCTGATCCAGCGGTGGGTGATGCAGAAGGCACAGGCGAAATGTCCCGTGAAGCGGTTGTGGATATCGTCGATGACTGACGAGGCCATCCGCGAGGGCTTTGCCAACCTGAAAGACCAGCAGGACTACCAGCCATTGTATCTGGCGGGCCTCTCACGCGCCATCGGCGACTGGCTGCTGGGTATGAACGCCACGCGCCTGTACACGTTGAAATACGGTCAGAACCGTCAGGTGCTGTCGATAGGTCGTGTGCAGACCCCTACCCTCGCCCTGATCGTGAACCGTCAGAAGGAGATCGAGAACTTCAAGCCCGAGCCCTACTGGGTATTGGCGACCGTGTATCGCGACACCACCTTTACCGCCACGAAGGGTAAATTCACCAGCAAAGAGGAAGGCGAGAAGGCCTTTGCCACCATCGAGGGCAAGCCGTTTACGGTGACGAAGGTGGAGAAGAAAGAGGGCAAGGAACAGCCGCCACAACTGTACGACCTGACCTCGCTGCAGGTGGACTGCAACCGCAAATACGGCTTTTCGGCCGAGCAGACGCTGAACCTGATTCAGGCCCTCTACGAACGCAAGTTGACCACCTATCCCCGTGTGGATACACAATACCTGAGCGACGATATCTATCCCAAATGTCCGCAGACGATGAACGGGCTGTATCAGACCAAGTTCAACGGTGTGGCGCCCTATGCGGAGCTGATCAAGCCCATCGGTGGCAAGCCGTTGAGGAAGAGCAAGCGCGTGTTTGACACCTCGAAGGTGACCGACCACCACGCCATCATCCCCACAGGCGTGATACCATCGAGCCTCAACCCCGTGGAACAGAAGGTGTATGACCTCGTGGCGAGGAGATTCATCGCGGTGTTCCTGCCGGATTGTAAGTTCTCGACGACGACGGTATTGGGAGAGGTGAAAGGCGACGAAGAGGTGGTTGAATTTAAGGTGACTGGTAAGGAGATATTGGATCCAGGCTGGCGAGTGGTGCAAGGAGGAGGAGACAGGAGCCAGGAGACAGTAGACAGTAGAAATGCTGAGGACGGTAGTAATCTACAGACTCCTGACTCCCCGACTACTGACTCCTCTGCTCCAGAGCGCACGCTGCCGACGTTTGTGAAGGGTGAATCGGGCGACCACAAGCCCACGCTCACGGAGAAATGGACCACACCGCCACCCTATTATAATGAGGCCTCGCTGCTGAGGGCTATGGAGACGGCGGGTAAGTTTGTGGAAGACGAGACGTTAAGGGCCGCGATGAAGGAAAACGGCATCGGACGTCCGTCGAGTCGTGCCTCGATCATCGAGACCCTCTTCAAGCGCCATTATATCAAGCGCGACCGCAAACGCCTGATTGCCACTCCTACGGGCATCGAGCTGATCGACCTGATCCGCGAGGAGCTGTTGAAGAGCTGCGAACTGACGGGTATCTGGGAAAAGAAGCTGCGTGACATCGAGCATCAGAAATACGATGCCAAGCAATTCATCGACGAGTTGAAGGTGCAGGTGACGGAGATTGTGCAGGAAGTGATGGCCGACAACTCGAACCGACGGGTGACGGTACTCTCGGATGCCGACTTGAAGAAGGTAAAATCACCCAAGAAACAATAAAATGGCCTCGCATATCGTTATTATAAGGTATGCGAGGTTTTTATAAGATATGCTCCATCGTCATCCTCACCGCACTCTTGACGGGTTGTGGTGCAGATAAGGCATTGAAGAAGGCTGACAAATTCTATGCCCTCGGGGAATACTATGACGCCGCCGCACAATACAAGAAGGCCTACGCCCAGACGCCGCCCAAGGAGAAGGCCAAGAGGGGTGAGCTGAGTCAGAAGATGGCCACCTGTTACCGTAGGACCAACGCCACGTCGAAGGCCATTGCCGCCTACAACAACGTGATCCGCTATAAGAAAGCCGACTCGCTGACCCACCTCTATCTGGCGCAGCAGCAGATGAAGAGCGGCAGTTATAAGGATGCTGCGAAGAACTTCCAAGCCGCCATCGACACCCTCTCGCAATGCGCGAAGAACGACTATCTCACGCTGGCCAGAACGGGATTGAAGGCTGCTAAGCAGGCGCCGGAATGGAAGAAAGAGGGATCGGCCTATACCGTGAAGCGCATGGAGCTGTTTAACTCGCGACGTGCCGAGTATTCGCCGATGCTGGCGGGCGACGACAACGATATGCTCTACTTCACCTCGACCCGCAACGAGGCCCAGGGCGACGAATACAGCGGTATCACGGGCACGAAGGCCGGCGATATCTTCTATTCGCAGAAGGACGACAAGGACAAATGGAGTCGTCCGCAGAGCATCGACTCAGAACTGAATACCGACTTCGACGAGGGCGCCTGTGCCTTCTCGCCTGACGGACGGACGATGTATCTCACGCAGTGTGTGATCGACGCCAATTACCCCCGTTATGCCACCATCGCGGTGTCCAACCGTAGTGATGCCGCGTGGAGCAAGGCCACAACATTGCAGATTTCGAAGGACACGTTATCGAGCTACGCCCACCCCGCCATCTCGCCTGATGGCGAATGGCTCTATTTCGTGAGCGATATGCCAGGCGGACTGGGAGGCTATGACATCTGGCGCTGCCGACTCTATGGCAGCAACGAGACGGGCGGTGCTGAGAATCTGGGTGCGCCTATCAACACCCCAGGCGACGAGATGTTTCCCACCTTCCGACCCAATGGCGATCTGTATTTTTCGAGCGACGGGCATCCAGGTATGGGCGGTCTCGATATCTTTATCGCCAAGCCCACAGAAACGGGTTGGATGATGGAGCATCCAGGATTCCCGCTGAATTCGCAGGGTGATGACTTCGGTATGACCTTCGAGGGGATGAAGAATCAGGGTTTCTTCTCGTCGAATAGAGGCGACGCACGCGGCTTCGACCATATTTACAGTTTCTTTAATCCAGACATCATCCAGACGGTGAAGGGCTGGGTGTATGAGCAGGAAGGCTACGAGCTGCCTGCTGCCCAGGTGTATATGGTGGGCAACGACGGTACGAACCTCAGGCTGAGCGTGAGGGGCGACGGATCGTTTGAGCAGGTGATCAAGCCCAATGTAGACTATGTGCTCATGGCCGCCTGCAAGGGCTATCTCAACCACCAGCAGCAACTGAAAGTGAGTCCCGTCAAGGCCTCAGAGGAATATGTGTTGCAGTTCCCACTCTACAACATCTCCGCCCCCGTGCTGATAGAAAATATCTTCTACGACTTCGACAAGGCCACGCTGCGTCCTGAGTCATCAGTGGCCCTCGATTCGCTCGTAGACCTGCTGAATCAGAATCCCCATATCACCATTGAACTTTCTGCCCACACCGATTACAAGGGCTCTGACCAATACAACGAACGCTTGTCGCAGCAGCGTGCCGAAAGTGTGGTGCGCTATCTGATACAGCACGGCATCGCCGCAGACCGACTGACGCCGAAGGGCTATGGTGAGGGGATGCCGAAACAGATCAAGAAGAGAGTGGCTGAAAAATATCCGTTCCTCAAGGAGGGTGATAAACTGACCGAAGAATTTATCACCGCCCTCCCAGAGGAACAGCAGGAAGAGTGCAACCAGCTAAACCGCCGAACGGAATTTAGAGTGTTGCAGACAACTTACGGTATGTTTGATAAGGCAGGACGATTAATACAAAGCCAACCAGCAGAAGAACAACCCACAGATTGATGTTGATCTCGTTGGTAGGTGCCGTAATGGCAAACACCTCGATCCAACCCAGCAGCATGCGAAGGCCACCGAAGAAGAGATTCTGGAGCAGCTGCCAACCACCGAAGGCGAAGAACAATCCCACACCCACGAGAATACAGAACAGACTCCACAGGCGCGAAAGTCTGCGGACGGTGTCCGTCTTGGGCAGGTTCTGCATCACCCGCTCGGTAAAGCCATTGTCCTCAATCTGCTGCTGAGCAGCCTGTTTGAAGAGATCGTCTAAGAATTGATTGTTATCGGTCATAACCATTTTGTTTTAAATAGACTGTCATTTTTTCCTTGCCTCGTCTGAGATGCGATTTCACCGTGTTATCGGGAATGCCTGTGATCTTGCTGATCTCGTCGATGGGATAGCCGTCGATAAGCTGCAGCGTGATACAGGTGCGTTCGTCAGGCTTCAAGAGGGCCAAAGCGGCGTAAATATCCATTTTTAATGAAGAGGTGAGAGGTGAGATCTGAGAGGTAAGAGGCGTGCCTGCCACTTGTGTATTCTCTTTCAACTCTTCGCTTTCCACTTTGCGCTTACGCATTTCGTCGTAGAAGACGTTGTAGGCGATGCGCATCAGCCAGGTGGAGAAGCTGGATAGGCCGCGGAACTTGGTGATGTTCAGATAGGCCTTGATGAAGGTCTCCTGAGCCAGGTCGTCGCTCAACTGTGCATCGCCCAGCGTCTGATTCAAGAAGAACCGACGCACAGGCGACTGGTATTTCCTGACAAGTTGGTCGAAGGCCCGCTTGTTGTGGAAAACCGCCACCTGCGTCACTAAGGCTATGTCGTTGAGCTCTGCCACTTCCTATCGTTCCAAAAGATTCTTCTCGGGCATACAGAGCCACAAAACGAAGTAGAATATCAAGCCACAGAAGGCTGTGAAGATGGTGAGGAATGCGTAGGCGATGCGAACCATCACGGGGTCGAACTCCAGATACTCGGCGATACCGCCACACACACCTGCTATTACTCTGTCATTAGAGCGCATTAATCTTTTACTCATAGTCGCGAACGTTTGAATTGTTATTGAATTGATTTGAATTGTTATGATTCAGAAAATCGTCGTTGCCCGTGTTGTTATTCTGACGGTAGATGAACCATTTGCCCAGTCCGATGAAGAACACGAGGGCGCCGATGCCGATACCGACCTTGCCGATGATAAGTCCCAGGAAGATGGCCAGACCCACGCCTGTGAACATCTGGCGGACACCTGTCTGATAGTCATTGTCCCCCGAGCTGGAAGACACCTTGCTTTTCAGGATATCATCGGGGATAGGCTGTCCGTTCTGGATGGCCATCTGAGCCAGCTTGTAACGCTCCTTGCGGTTCTTGTTCACGAAATAGATGATCACGAAGATGATCAGCAGGGGGAGCAGGAAGAAGATGGCGAGGAAGACGACAACGCCCACAGCCATCATTGGTCCAACGACGCCGCCTACGCCTTCCATCACTTCCTTGAATTCCTGTACGTCACTGCTGGTGGTATAGGTGGTGCGGTGACGGTGGGAGATGTACTGATCGTCCTCTGCATCTTCTGAGGCAGCAGAAGAGGTTGTGTCAGAGAAGGCTTCGATTGCATCTTGTTTGTCCTTAGTAGAGTCCACCTGCTCCGTACGAGCGGAGTGGCGATGCTTCTGCGATGCTGCCTCAGCATTCAGACTGAGGGCGAGCAACATTGTGATTGCAATTAAATACTGTTTCATATCTCACTTGTTTTTTGATTTCTACACCTGTTTGACGTAATGAATTCTTAATTAGTTGCAAAGTTAGTGTTTTTCCCTCAATTTTTTTTGTTTTACCCCCGTTTTTTCGTAATTTTGCGCAGTAAATATGCAATTACCTGAGGATTTTGTAAGGGTAACGCGGCAATTGATGGGTGAGACACGCTTCAATAGCTACTTGGAGGCCTTCGAAAAGGAGGCCCCAGTGAGCATTCGCCTGAATGTAACAAAGGGACGGTTCTTTTGTGACATCCCTGGCGATGTAACAAAAGAACCGTCCCTCTGTTACATGCCCGTGCCCTGGTGTGCTGAGGGATATTATTTGGAAGGGCGTCCGCAATTTACGTTCGATCCCCTCTTCCACGCTGGTTGCTACTACGTTCAGGAGGCCGCCTCGATGTTCATCACGCATGTTATAAAATGGATAATGGAAAATGGACAATGGAAAATGGAGACGCCATTGCAAATGCTAGACCTCTGTGCGGCGCCTGGTGGCAAATCCACCGCGATGTTAAGCGTATTGCCTGAGGATTGCACGCTGGTGAGCAACGAGCCCATCCCTACTCGCGCGCAGATACTCTTGGAGAATATCACGAAGTGGGGCGCTAAGAATTGCATCGTCACCAATAATTATCCACGTGATTTTAAGAAGGCTAAGGCAAAGTTCGACCTCATCCTCTGCGATGTTCCCTGCTCTGGCGAGGGTATGTTCCGCAAGGATCCTGCCACGATCAGCGAATGGAGTGTGCAGAATGTTGAAAAGTGCTGGCGCTTGCAACGTGAGATCGTAGCCGATGCCTGGGAGTGTCTGAATCCTGGCGGCATCATGATATATAGTACGTGTACCTTTAATACCAAAGAGAACGAGGAAAACGTGCGTTGGATCATGGAGGAATACGATGCTGAGGTGATCGACATCCCCATCGATGCCTCGTGGCACATCACGGGCTCGCTGCTCGATGGCTTTGAGGCACCCGTATATCGCTTCATTCCCGGCATCACGAAGAGCGAAGGACTGTTTGTTTGCGTGCTGCGCAAAAGAGGTGAATGGAGAGAGGCAAGAGGTAAGAGAAATGACCTGAGGCAGTTGAAATGTTTGAGTATCGACGGGATGCAAGAACTCTCAACTCTCCGCTCGGCCGAAGGACGTTTGCTACCAACGGGACGCAAGAACTCTCAACTCTCAACTCCAACAGCGGATCTCCCCTACTCCGAGGCCCTCAAATATCTGCGTGGTGAGGCAATTGTGCTGCCTGCTGATGCGCCTCGCGGTATCGTTACTGTGACCTACAAGGGTTTCGCTCTCGGCCCAGTGAAGAATATCGGCAATCGCGCCAACAACCTCTATCCGAAGCCCTGGCGCATTAAGACCACCCATCTACCAATTGAAGAAGTAAAAATCATAGATATACAATGAAACAGTATTTAGACATTCTCAACCGCATCCTGACGGAAGGCACAGAGAAAAGCGACCGTACAGGCACAGGTACCATCAGCATCTTCGGTACCCAGAGTCGTTACAACCTCGACGACGGATTCCCCCTGCTGACGACGAAGAAACTTCACCTGAAATCGATCATCTACGAACTGCTCTGGTTCCTGAAAGGCGACACCAATGTGAAATACCTGCAGGATCACGGTGTGCGCATCTGGAACGAGTGGGCTGACGAGAACGGTGAGCTGGGACCCGTTTATGGTCATCAGTGGCGCTCGTGGCCTGACTATAAAGGCGGCACCATCGACCAGATTCAGTACGTGTTGGATCAGTTGAAGCATAATCCCAATTCCCGTCGTATGATTGTCTCTGCCTGGAATGTGGCTGAGGTCAACGAGATGGCGCTGCCCCCTTGTCATACGATCTTCCAGTTCTATGTAGCTGGCGACCGTCTGTCGTTGCAACTCTATCAGCGTTCGGCAGATACGTTCCTTGGGGTGCCCTTTAACATTGCCTCCTACGCCCTGCTGTTGCAGATGATGGCGCAGGTCACAGGCTTTAAGGCAGGCGACTTTATCCACACCACAGGCGACACCCATCTCTATCTGAACCACATCGAACAGGCAAAGCTCCAATTGACCCGTGAACCTCGTCCTCTGCCTCAGATGAAGCTCAACCCTGACGTGAAGAGTCTCTTTGATTTCCAATACGAGGACTTCGAGCTCGTCAACTACGATCCCCATCCACACATTAAAGCCGAAGTTTCGGTCTAGTGAATAGTGATTAGTGAATAGTGAATAGTTATGATTAGCATCATTGCAGCGGTGGCGAAGAATAGGGCCATCGGATATCAGAATAAATTGATCTATTGGTTGCCCAATGATCTGAAACGTTTCAAGGCCCTCACCACGGGCCACACGATCATCATGGGGCGTAACACGTTCCTCTCTCTGCCCAAAGGTGCGCTGCCCAACCGCAGGAACATTGTGCTGAGTCGTTCGCAGAAGGCTTTCCCAGGATGCGACGTCTATGCCTCATTGGAAGAAGCCCTGAAACACTGCACGCCTGAGGAGGATATCTATATCATCGGTGGGGCTTCGGTCTATCGTCAGGCCTTGAAGATTGCCGACCGTCTCTGTCTTACGGAGATCGACGACACCCCAGCTGATGCCGACACATTCTTCCCACCCTACGAGGACGACTGGCAAGAAGAAAGCCGTGAGGATCATCCCATCGACGATCGTCACGACTTCCGCTATTCCTTTGTGGATTACATCAGAAAATAGGCAGCGCTAACAGTTGCTGCATGATGGTCTTTGCCATCCGCTCATGACCCGCATCATTCGGATGCAGGCGGTCGTTGTCTGCATTCTTAAAATATGGGGCCATCTCGTCCATCAGCGGATAGAGACCACAAAGGGCGTTCAGATCGATTACGGGCACCGCCCAGAGATTGCCAGCCTCCTTCACCGACTGCACATAGGCATCGATATACTCCCCACAAAGGTTCGTATAATCCTCGCGCGGTTGCCAGTTCTTATCATTGGCATAGAACTCTGCACGGTGAATTGGCGTCATCAGCACAATCTGCTTCTTAGGGAATGTGCGCTTCACATAGTCGAGTGCCTGATTGATACGGCCGCGATAGGTTGAGTCGCTCATTACAGGATAGCGGTGCTTGCGGTCTACCAGATGCTTGGGTTCGTGGATGCCCGCCATCACCTGCTCGTCTTTTTCCGTAAACCACTCGCCAATGGGCACACCCGCATTATAGTCGTTGGTACCGATGAAGATCAGGATGGCATCGAAGTCGTCACCATGTTCCTCTTTCAGCTTGTCCGTCTGGCGCTTGATATCATTCCACTGGCGGCCACTCACCCCATAGACATACGGTTCTATCTGGAGCCAGTCTTGCAGGAATCCCCAGTATTTTTTCTTCGACCCGCTGTTTCTTGGGTCTGTGATCGAGTCACCAAAATAAGCCACACGTTTCCCCTGCCAGGGGTGCTGCATCACTTGTTGTGCACATGCCGGCATCGCTAGCAGCGCCACAAAAAGAACAATAAATAGACGTTTCATCATCAGTAATTTGTTTGTTTGCGCTGCAAAGTTACGAAAAGATTCCGAATAATGGGCGTAATCTGGCTATATTTTTGTACCTTTGCAGCCGTTATGTACAAACCAAGATTCAACATGAAGCGGGCGGTGCTCGTGTTCCGACAGTTTGGGAACAAGGGGTACTCGCTTTTCGCCTGTCTGGGTAGGGAGGTGGTGTGCAGCGTGCTCTCGGTGGCGACGCTGACCTACGCCTCAGCAGAGAGTGTCAGCACGAATCCCGTGGTGACAGACTCGGCAGCGATGACGACGGCCCGCGAGATGGTGCTCGAAGAAGTCAGTGTGACGGGATCGAGGGCACCCCTGACGAAAAGTCAGGCTGCGAGAATGGTAACTGTACTGGACCGTGCAGAGATTGCGCAGGCGCCCGTACATAGTGTTAACGACCTGCTGAAATTCGCCATAGGCGTGGATGTCCGACAACGAGGACCCATTGGCGCTCAGACGGATATCTCCATCCGAGGCGGCACATCCGAACAAATCATCATTTTGCTGAATGGCATCAATATCTGTGACCCACAAACGGGCCACAATGCGATGGATCTGCCCGTAGATTTGAGCGATATCGTGAGAATCGAGGTGATTGAAGGACCAGCAGGGAGGATTTATGGGACGTCGTCGTTGGTGGGGGCGATTAATATTGTAACAAGGAGTCAGGAGACAGGAGTCAGGAGACAGGAGATCACATTGCATACGGAGGGGGGATCGTATGGATATGCGAACATCGGAGGAAGGTGTTCTACTGACTCCCGTCTCCCGACTCCTGACTCCTTCCATCACTCCCTTTCCGCCAACTACTCCCGCAGCGATGGGTGGAGCCGATCGAAGGCAGGAAAGCTGAATACAGATTACAGCGGAACGAAGGGATTCTATCAGGGACAGTATGAAGACGAGACCATGAGGTTGAACTGGCACCTGGGAATCGCCGATAAGGGCTGGGGATCGAGCACTTTCTGGGCCTCACCGAAATGGCAGGCAGATGAGCAGTATGAACACACCACCAAGTGGTTCTCAGCGATTCAGGGGCATACGAAGCAAGGTCCGCTACACTTGAGCGCCAGTCTCTACTGGAACCAGAACCGCGACCGCTATGAGGGTTATCGGGGGCAGGCAGAGAAGATGAAATACAACTATAACCGCACGGATGTGTATGGTGTGAGTGCAGGCGCCTATTTCGACTGGCAGGCAGGACGCACGGCCTTCGGAGCGGAGTTGCGCAACGAGGACCTCGTCAGCGGTAATCTGGGAGAGCCTTTGTCGCAGACGCATCACATCAAGGGAACGGATCGCGACTATACCCTCGGTGTGAACCGAACGAATATCAGCGGCTATCTGGAGCATAACATCCTGCTGGACCAGGTGACCATCTCCGCAGGACTTGTGGCGGTGAAAAACACATGGAGCAATATGAACATGACCGTGTATCCAGGCATCGATGTGAGTTACCGCCCTACCCCACACTGGAAACTGCATGCCTCGTATAACACCTCGCTCCGCATGCCATCGTTCACAGAGATGTATTACAAACTACAAGGTTATTGTGCAGACCCGCACCTGAAACCTGAGGAGATGCAAGCCATAGAGATGGGGGTGAACAGTGATTGGTATATGCGGAATGGTTCAAAGCTCACAGTGAATTCCGCGTTCTGGTATCATCACGGGAGTAACATGATTGACTGGATTATGGACACTTCGAAGGGTAGCGAGGCCGAATGGCAGAGTGTGAACCACACGGCCATCAACAGCATCGGCTTCGAAGCCTCAGCCTCGATCTATGTGCCACTATTCACTCATCACTATTCACTATTCACTATCAGTTACGCTTTCATCCATCAGGACAAGCAGCAAGAGGCAAACCTTGTATCACAATACGCCCTCGAATACCTCAGACACAAGTTGGTGGCGAAGGCACAGTTGCAGATGACAAAGCGGTTATCGCTGGGCGTGAACCTTCGCTGGCAGGACCGCGTGGGCTCTTATACCGACTTCGACGGAATGTCACACGACTACGAGCCCTATGCCCTTATCGACACACGACTGACTTGGACACAGACCAAGTGGAAGGCTTTCCTAGAAGCGAATAATCTCTTTGATACCAGCTATCGGGATTACGGACTGGTTGAGCAACCTAGACGCTGGCTCATCGCCGGCTTTAACATCAGTCTATGAAAAAAGGCTCGCTTCGAATGTCGAATGGCGAGCCTTTTATTTCTTCTTCAGTCTGAACGACCGTTCAATACTACTGATCTCCTCGTAGAAGCCTTTGTCGATCTTCAGGCGCTGTTCAATCGTATTACAGCTGTGAATGACGGTAGAATGGTCGCGGTTGCCGATGAGTTGTCCGATGCGGGCTGCGGGCATCTTAGTGTATTTCTGAGCCAGATACATCGAAACCTGACGCACCTGCACGTATTCACGTCTGCGGCTCTTGCTGATGATATGACGCTGTTCCACGTTATAGTGCTTGCAGACCTTTTCAAGGATATCGTCGATGGTGAGCGGATGGTTGTCGGCCTTCACAGCACGCTGGATGATGCGCTCAGCCAGATGCATGTCGATGTTGGAGTTGTAGACAATGGAATAAGCCATCAGCGAGTTCACCACACCTTCCAGGTCACGCACGCTGCCATTGATGGTTTCAGCAATATAGCGAATGACCTCAGCAGGAATCTTCAAACCATCACGACGACACTTGGAATTGAGGATATCAACACAAAGCTGTACCGTTGGCTTCTCCAACTCAGCGATAAGACCGCAGGAGAAACGTGTCAGCATACGCTCGTGCAACCATTTCAGGTCGATAGGCGGACGGTCGCTGGCGAGAATAATCTGCTTGCCCAGACGGAACAGGTGGTCGAAGATATGGAAGAACGTAGTGACGGTCTTCTCAGCAGTAGCCCACTCCTGTACATCGTCGACGATCAGCACATCGATGGTCTGATAGAAATTGATGAAGTCGTTGACCGTGTTCTGTCGACTGGCATCGGTAAACTGCACCTGGAACAAACGGGCGCTGACATAGAGCACGCGCTTCTCAGGATACATCTCCTTGCAACGCACACCGATGGCGTTGATGAGGTGCGTCTTACCACAGCCCGAGGGACCATAGATAAAGAAGGGGTTGAACGTCGTCTTACCTGGATGCTCAGCGATGGAGAGACCCACCGTTCGCGGGAGCTTGTTGGAATCGCCTTCGATGAAGTTCTGGAAGGTCTTCTTGGGATCCAGCTGCGGGTTCAGTCCCTGCGGAACGGCAGCATCGAGTGTCGTGGGCGACTGATTGCCACGAGTAACGACCTGCGGGCTTTCAATCTCTGCGGGCATCTCACCTTCCACAATCTGGGTGGCATCCCTCCGATTCTTCTCACCTACCACAGTAACAATACGGTAGCGGAGAACGACACTGGTGCCATATACGCGCTCGAGTACCTTTCTTAATAAGCCAACGTAGTACTGCTCCAAGTACTCGTACACGTACGGACTTGGAACCTGCACCATGAGCGTGTGCTCTTGCTCCGAATAAGATTCGAAGACAATCGGCGCGAACCACGTTTTGTATTGCTGCTCTGTGACGTTTGCTTGGATGAGACGCAGACATTCATCCCAGAGCGCACTTTGACTTTTCACCATACTCGATTGCTTTAATTTAGCGGTTGCAAAGTTAGCATGTTTTTTTGGATTTTGCAAACGCCCAAAAATCATACGTAAATTGTACAATTGCCGTAACTTCCTAATAAAAGGCACGTTAGATTGTTTCACGAAAACGGCAATCAAAAAGCCATATTTGAAAATTCGAACAATTTGATTATAAGGCAGTTACAAAATCGCGCCTATAAAAAGAGAATATATTTACATCTCTTAAGAATGATCGCCGAACGCCATAAATATAGGGCTTTGCAAAATCCCCTCATCAGAGGGAAAGAATTTTTGTTATTTAGACAAAATTTAAATTACTTGTCTTTTCGGCCAAAAATTGAGAAATGTACATAGCGTTTGGGATGTTGCTTCAAATCGATCATCAAGGAGTCAACATGACCCATTGTCGAGGCGGCATTCCGATACAATTCCTGGTCACGCATCAGCAGGCCGAGAGTACCTTCGTTGCTGTTAAGTTTGGCCGTCATCTGCTCCACATTCTGAAGGGTATTATTCACCTTGGCCATCGTCATAGCGATGTCGAGGTCGCTGAGATTCTTGGTGAGGGTGTTGGTATTGTCCAGCACATTGTCGGCCTTCTCTATCATACCTGGCACCTGAGTCTTCAGGTTTGCCGACAAGTGTTTCAGTTCGTTCGTTGTCGACGACAGGTTGGCCGTAATTTGGTCGATATTTTGAAGTGAATTGCTTAGGGCGGGGTCAGAGAGCAGCATATTGACATGATAGAGGATCGAGTCGATCTTGGGTATCATCAGCTGAACCTGTGGAATGATCTCACTGGCTTTTGCCAAGGCACTCTGTTGGATGTGGCCAAAGATGGTATCACCTGGTTCCATCAGATCAACGGGATTGGGACCCAGAATCAGATCGAGTTCCACATTACCCATCAGATCCTTGGAGATCTCGGCCTTTGTGCCATTGGGAAGGTGCATTCTGTTGTTAAGGCCCAATACTGCCACGATCTCGTTGGTGCCATCGTAATTATAAATAACATCCTCAACGACGCCAACCCGGAAGCCATTGGAGTAGATAGGACTCGACACCGAAAGGCCGGCCACATTGGTAAACTTGGCATAATAACTGTCGGCTGAAGAGAACAATGTCATTCCCTTCAGAAACTTCAGGCCGAAAAACATGATGACGATGCCGGCAATGGCAACGAGTGCAATCTGAACTTCTTTTGAAAAAACCTTCATAGCCCTTATATCCTTTCTTATTTTATTTCACTCTTTTATTCTTGAATTCCTTGATAGCCTGCTGGACATCCATGCGCTTTCCGCCCTTGAAGGCAATGATAAAGGCCTCTGGGAATTTATCCAGCAGCGACTTACGAAGATGGTAGATCTCATTATAATTCTCGGATGCTCCGACGGTGTATTTCGTCATACCGTTCTCCACATAGGAGTCAACACCCGTCTGACCTTTCAAGCGACTGTCGCCAGCCTTGAGCTTCTGCGAACTGACGAGAATCTGCACCTTGAAGATCGGAGCATCTGCAGCAGCTACTGGCGCTACGACAGGGGTTTCAGGCTCTTTCTGAGGCTTAGCAGATTCCTGCACGGGCGTTACAGTAGGTGTTTCAGGAACGACTGGAGACTCCGTAGTTTCTTGAGGCTCTGGGGTCACAGACATCGGAGGTGTCTCTACAGGAACAGCGGTAGTCTGAGTCACCTGTGTCGGAGGCACTTGCGTCTGAGGTTCTTCCTTCTGAGGCTCTTCCTTTACGACAGGCTTCGCAGGCGCCTTTTCTTCGACGGGATTAGGCAGATAGGGAACCGTGATGCTACCACCATGACGCTTCTTATAGGCAGCGAAGGCATTGTAGATACCGCGTGCATACTGCTCAGTGGCGGTACTCGAATTCATATATCGCTCCTCATCAGCTGTAGAGATAAAGCCCAACTCTATCAGGCAGCCAGGCATAGACGTCAGTCTCAGCACAGCCAGATTATCCTGATGGGCTCCCATATCTGCACGACCTGTAGCCTGACAAACATAACGTTGCATGTATTTAGCCAACTCTGCGCTGTTCTCCATGTTGGTATCCTGAATAAACTCAAACAAGATGTTGCTCTCAGGAGAATTGAGGTCGAAACCACGATAGTTCTGCTTATAGTTTTGCTCCTGGAAGATAACGGCATTCTCACGCTTAGCGACCTCCAAGTTTTCTAAAACACCTGTCTTCTTACCTGTGCGACGGCTACGGCCTAACGTATAGGTCTGGAAGCCTCGGGCAATATGGCCCTTGGGCAAAGCATTGATATGAACAGAGATAAACAGGTCGGCTTTATTATTGTTGGCAATCTCCGCACGACGATAGAGTTCCACAAACTTGTCAGTCTTACGGGTATAGATGACCTTCACATCAGGACAATTCTTCTCCACCAGCTTTCCAAAGGCGAGGGCGAATTTCAAGGTCAGATCCTTCTCACGGGTCTTGGCCACACCGATGGCACCAGTATCACCGCCACCATGTCCGGCATCGATAACCAGCGTGAACCTCTTGTTCTGTGCATCAGCCGATGCCACACAGAAAAGAAGCGTTATGAAGATGAACAGTATCTTTTTATACATTTATTCTTTTATTAAGTGAATCTCCACGCTGGCTCCCTCGCAATCCGCTCCCATAGGCGGATTCTGTTTGGTAAGTTCCAGATCGATGGAGGTAACCTGAGGAAAGGCTTGGCCAATGGCCGTAGCAATCCTTCCGGCTACATGTTCCAATAATTTCGAGGGCTGCTGCATCTCACGGGCTGCGATATCATAGAGGGCTGCATAGTTCAGCGTGTCAGCAACCTCATCACTCTGCATCGCCTGTTGCAAGGGGTAGCCTACCCTCAGGTCAAGCAGGAAATCCGCTCCCACCTGTCGCTCCTGGGGCATTACCCCATGAAAAGCATGAAAACGAACCTGCCGTAGATGGATATAACCCGCTGTCAGCCTCATGGCTCCACATTGTTACCGGCTCCCTCTGAGGCATCATTATCTTCCTCCTCGTGGATGCCGGGAATATATTTCTTCAAGGCACGTTCCACACCAGTCTTCCAGGTATTGATGCTCTCATCCTTCAAAGAGAGCGAACCAACCAGACGTACCACATGCTCCAAGGGCATACCGTAGCGCAGCACACCAGAGATCAACTTGGCATAGTTCCAATACTCCGGATTAAACTTCTCTGACAAGCCTTCGACCGTTGTCTTATAGCCGCGTTTGTTCTCAAACTGGAAGTCATAACGCTTTGTGCCGTCGAAGTTCATCTGCTTGATGATCTTGCCGTGAGTGACAGTCTTCGGAAGAACAATACCTTCGTCATCGTCCTGCAAGCCGGTAAAGATCTCGTAGGGATAACCATCGAGCAGTCCAACTAATGCCACCCACTTTTCCTTATTATTCTGGAAACGCACCACATCGCACTCCAACACCGCAGGGCGCACCTCTGTTACTTCGATATTACGATACTGGGAGGCACCAGCCAGAGCCAGATCAGTCAATGCCATCAGTTTGCTGGCATCTTCTGGTTTCAAAGCCTGAAAACATTTTCCCAGTAGACTTGTGATTTTCTCACCATTCAGGTCACTTCCTGTCTTGGCAGCAACCTGTGTTAACACGTCAGCAATGTGCTTGAACGAATCGTTTTTTGTTTCTGTTTGCATAACAATAGTCCTTTCTGGCTGCAAAGTTACACATTAGTTTCCTAAAACAGGAAACTTTTATGAGTTTTCTTTATAAAAAGTTCTCCAATTTGGAAAACATTCACTATCTTTGCAGCCAGAATCAGAATAAAACCACATAGAATATGAAGAATTTACTGACACGCAGAACCATCCGCAAATACAGTGGCCAAGAGGTCAGCGATGAACTGCTGAACCGTCTGCTGACGGAAGCTTCGCGCACCCAGACGATGGGCAATCTGCAACTTTACAGCGTCATCGTCACCCGTTCTGACGAGATGAAAGCCCAACTGTCGCCCTTACATTTCAACCAGCCGATGGTGAAGGAAGCACCCGTAGTTCTCACCATCTGTGCCGATTTTAACCGCACCAGTTTCTGGGCCAAATGTCGAAAGGCAGATCCAGGCTACGACAATTTCCTATCGTTTATCAATGCTTCCACCGATGCCCTACTCTACACACAGACACTCTGCAACCTCATGGATGAGGAAGGACTGGGCTATTGTTATCTGGGCACCACCATCTATCAGCCACAGCAGATTATCGATGTGCTGCATCTGCCGAAGCTTGTGATGCCTGTCGCCACATTGACCGTAGGCTGGCCTGATGAGGAGCCGGAACTCACCGACCGTCTGCCCCTCGAGAGTTTCGTCCATCAGGAGCGCTACAACGATTATATGGGTTTGGACATCGACAAATACTATTATGAGAAAGAACACCTGCCCGAGAACCAGCACTTTGTACGTATCAACCACAAGGAGACGCTGGCGCAGGTTTTTACCGATATCCGCTATACCCGCAAGGACAATGAGGCGATGTCGAAGGAACTCATCCGCACGCTGGTCCGGCAAGGTTTCCTACCCTACACCATAAAAATGGGGCCCCTCGATTGAGGCACCCCATTCTTTTTTACCTTTTTACTTTTTTACCTTTATTCTTTATTACACCTCGATTGGCTTGTACTTCGGAACCAATGCCTTCATGATGAACCAACCAATCAGGTAGGCCACAGCGCAGATGCAGAACACCACCATATAGGCAGCAGGTTTACCATCGAAACCGAAGAAAGTAAAGGCATTTTCAACACCGACCTTCTCAATAGACAGTTCTGCAGCCCAGTCGAAGAACTTACCTGAGCCAAAGTTAATACTCATCGAACCGATACCACCAGCCATCGTACCCAGGCCAACAATCGTACCGATGGTAGACTTCGGGAACATGTCGCCAATGGTCGAGAATAGGTTGGCACTCCAAGCCTGATGTCCTGCACCCAGCAGACCAATCAGGATAGCGGGCCACCAAGCGCTATACGCTCCGAGCGGCTGTGCCAGCAGGCCCAACAGCGGGAAGCAGGCGAAGATGAACATAGCGCGCATACGACCCAGATAGGGATTCATGCCCTGCTTCTCAACGAAGTAGGTGGGCAGATAGCCACCACCTATGGAGACAATCGTCACAATAGCATAGAGCGTGAAGATCAGCAGAATACCCATTGTTGAGTCAGAGGTATAGCCATACTGGTCGCTGAAATAGGCAGGTGCCCAGAACAGGAAGAACCACCATACGCCATCAGTCATGAACTTACCCACGAGGAACGACCAGGTCTGCTTGTACTTGAAGCACTCGAAGAAAGGAATCACCTTCTCTTCCTTCACCAGCTCACGATCCTGTACTTCTGCAATATCATTGTCCTGCTCGATATAGTTGAGCTCCGTCTGGTTAACGAACTTGTTGTGACGGGGTTTGTCATAGAGCCAAGACCAGAGACCCATCCAGATGAAACCGAGGGCACCGATGATGATAAACGCCATCTCCCAACCCCAGGCACGAGCCAACAGAGGAATAGTAGCAGGAGCAGCCAAAGCACCCACTGAGGCACCACTGTTGAAGATAGAGGTAGAGAAGGCACGGTCCTTCTTGGGGAAATACTCGGCTGTGGCCTTGATGGCAGCGGGGAAGTTACCAGCTTCACCGACTGCGAGGATCAGACGACAGGCGAGGAAGAGCCATACGGAGATGGTGGTCAATGCAGTGATACTACCACCAGCCAGCCCTAAGGCCGTCCATCCACAGGCAGCATGCAAGCAGGCACCAACAGACCATACGAAGATGGCGATGAGATAACCCTTCTTCGTGCCCATCCAGTCGATGAACTTACCTGCAAAGAGGTTGGCAATAGCATAGAAGAGCGAGAACATACCCGTGATGGTACCATAGTGGCTGTCTGTCCAATGGAAATCAGGGGCAATAAAGTCCTTCCAAGTAAGTGACAGAACCTGACGGTCCATGTAGTTAATGGTGGTTGCAAGGAAGAGCAACGCACAAATGACCCAACGGAAGTTGGACATTTTCGATGTTTGAACTGGTGTCATATTTCTATTTATTTAATGTCAATCACAGGGATGTTATCCTTATCGTTGTAGTAGAGGTTCTCACCGGCCATACCCCAGATAAAGGTATAATAATAGGTACCAGCGGCAGCGTGCATGCTCCACTCAGGCGACATGATAGCCTGCTCGTTGTGCAACCATACCACGCGGCTTTCCTGAGGCTCACCCATGATGTGAGCGATGGTCTGCTCCTGAGGCAGGTTGAAATAATAGTAGGCCTCGATACGACGACCGTGGGTGTGAGGAGGCATCGTGTTCCAGGCAGCACCAGGATTCAGCTGTGTCAGACCGAGCTGCAACTGGCAGGGGCCTTCCTCCAATACATCATTCACGATAAGCTTATAAACAGTGCGGTTGTTACACTCCTCCAGCGAACCAACAGGTCCCCAGACAGCAGCCTTCAACGAGCCCTTACGTCCGTCGAGGGTGATCCACTGCGTCTTATAGTGCTGATGGGCCGTTGCTGAGTTCAGATAGAACTTAGCTGGTTTGGCAGCATCCTTCGAACGGAAGAGCACCTCTTTGTTCACGTCCTTGTCCTTAGCGATGTGACCACGACCAATATAAAGGGCTTCCTTCGGTGAAAGGGCATATTCCTTACCATCGACGATGACCACACCTTCACCTTCGCCACAGTTCACCACACCGAGCTCACGGTTGTACAGGAAATACTTTTCCTTGATACCAGGATCTACATCAAGGCCCAGTTCAAGGAAGTTCTCCAATTTCAGGGTTTTGTTCACAGGCATCGCACCACCGAAAATAAAGCGGTCGTAGTGAGAGTAAGTGAGATTGATCTCATCGGCCACCATCACCTTCTCCATCACGAAACGCTCACGCAGGGTCTTCGTGTCGTAGTGCTTCACATCCTCCGGATGACAAGCCGTCTGGAAATTCACTTTCTGCTGGCCAAAGCCACTCGTTAAGCTACTCATAAGCATTAAACATAAAATTGTTCTTTTCATTGTTTTATTATCTTAATTATTCATTATTCATTTTTTCTTCGGCCACGATACGCTTGCGATTGATAAACACCATACCGATGGTAATAACCGTCAGGACTGCTGCACCGATATAAGCAAGGTTGTTCACGCACTTATAGATCACCCAGCCAAAGAGGCTCGATGCAAAGTCGAGAGCACCAGCCTGGAAACCTTCGGGAATCTTAGCAGCAGGATCCTGCGTCTGGGCATACACGGTCTGAGCAGCCTGAGAGAAAGCAGGGGCCATATCGGTAACAAACCACAGACCGATGCCAACAGCCACGATACCCACGATCAGCGTCTTGATCACATTACCCTTCGTATACGGCAGCACCATCACAAACACATAGAACATACCCGCAAGCGATGCCAGCGGCAGGAACTCGTTGCCAGGCAGAGCCACCGCCATCAGCAGGGCCAGAGGAATCAGTATCAGCGATGCCACCAGCGTCGTAGGATGACCAATCACCAGTGCGGGCGACATGCCGATGTATACTTTCTTACCAGCCCACTTCTTCTGAACCACCTCCTGCGTCTTCTCAGCAATAGGTTTCAGACCGTCGATGAAAAGTTTGGTGATGCGTGGTATCAGCTCCATCACGGCACCCATCGTCACACCGAGGAACAACACCTTCTTGATATCCAGCTGAGCCACAGCACCTATCAGCGCACCTACAATCACACCCAGTACAATCGGCTCACCCAGCACACCGAATTTCTTTTTCAGTCCCTCCGCATCGATATCGAGCTTCGAGAATCCAGGAATCTTATCCAGCAGCCAGTTGATGCCGATAGCGAATGCCGTGAAGCTCTGACAGAAAGGCTGCGGGATGGAGATACCGTCCATATCGTCGTAGTAGCTCTGGAACTTATCAGCAGTCAGATCGGCCATCACCAGTGTGATGATGTAACAGACGATGGCAGCAAAATAGCCCCACGCCAGACTCTGGTCCATCACGAAATAGGCCACAGCACCGATAAAGGCGAAGTGCCAGTAGTTCCACAAGTCGATGTTCACCGTACGCGTACATTTTGTAATAAGCAACAGGAAATTCACACCCAGACAAATGGGGATGATCAATGCGCCCACAGCTGTATTATAAGCCACTGCCGCAGCAGCGGGCCAACCCATATCAAACACACCGAGCTGCAGGTTATAGAGCTTTGAGATCTCACTCAGCGGTGAGCCGAAGTTATTCGTCAGCAGGGCCGTCACGATACCTAGTCCAACGAATCCGACACCCACATAAAGTCCTGATTTCAAAGACTTTCCGAACTTCATGCCGATGCAGAGTCCGATGATGGTAAACAGGATAGGCATCATCACCGATGCACCCAGACTGATAATGTAACTAAATACTTGTTCCATTGATTAATTATCGATAATTTCTATTTGTTTTAGCTTTAAACGCTGCAAAGTTACAAAAAAATAGCGAAACGCATCGCATTCCGCTATTATTTTTTTACGTTATCGTTAACGTAACTATCAATCTTGGAAGTAAACCCGTTTGACACGGTTAGAGACGCCAGTGAGAATCTCATAGGGGATGGTGTCGGTGATATCGCTGAGTACGGTGACGGGCAGATGCTCTCCGAAGATCTCCACCTGATCGCCCTCACGACAGTCGATCCCAGTGACATCAATCATCGCCACATCCATACAGATATTACCCACATACTCCGCCTTCTGACCATTGACCAGACAGTAGCAATGGCGATTGCCCAGGTGACGATTCAGTCCGTCAGCATAACCGATAGGAATGGCAGCAATCACAGAGTCGTGGTCTATCTTACCCTTGCGACTATAACCGACGGTATCGCCTGCCGGCACATGACGCATCTGGAGGATAGTGGTCTTCAACGTGGAAACGGTAGAGAGGATGCGGTTGTCCCGAGGATCAACGCCATAGAGGCCGAGACCCAAACGACACATATCCATCTGACGTTCTGGGAAATGCTCAATACCCGCAGAATTATCCATGTGGCGCAGGATCTTATGACTGAAAGCGGCTTGAAGTTTCTTGCTGCCGGCATCAAACTTTGCGAACTGTTCAGCTGAGAAAGTGTCGAAATCGTCACTATCGGAACCCACGAAATGCGAGAATACCGAGCGCGGAATGATGGCGTTCTGGTGTTTCAAGCGGTCGATGAGTTCATCCATATCAAATTCAGGATCGAAGCCCAGACGATGCATACCCGTATCAAGTTTGATATGCACGGGCCAGCCAGTGATACCTTCCTTGCGGGCAGCACGGATGAGTGCATCAAGCAGACGGAAGCTATACACCTCCGGCTCCAAGTCGTAATCGAACATCGTCTTGAAGGCAGTCATCTCAGGATTCATGATCATGATATTCGCCGTGATACCAGCCTTACGGAGGGTGACACCCTCATCAGCCACCGCCACCGCAAGATAATCCACATGATGGTCCTGCAGCGTCTTGGCAATCTCCACAGCCCCAGCCCCATAGCCATCGGCTTTAATCATACACACCATCTTCGTCTCCGGCTTCAGAAACGAACGGTAGTAGTTCAGATTCTCGACCACAGCATTGAGGTTTACTTCGAGGATAGTCTCGTGCACCTTTTGCTCCAACTGCTCCGTAATCTGGTCGAAGCCAAAAGGACGCGCACCTTTCAGCAGGATCAGTTCGTTGCGCAGACTCTGGAAGACATCGCTGGATAGGAAGTGCTGCACATCAGCGAAGAAACACTTTTCATTGATATGTATTCTATCAGCCTGTGCCGTCAATTCCGGACCGATACCAATAAACTTCTCCACACCACGTTTCACACAGAGGTCGCTAACCTGCGCATAAAGTGCCTCTGGCGAAGAGCCTGACTGGAAAATGTCGCTCAGGATAAGTGTCTTGTTCAGACCCCTCCTGACCTCCCCTGACTCAGGGGAGGAATTATCACGGCGATTCATGAAGTCGAGGGCGATGTCGAGGGAGTTGATATCGGAGTTGTAGGAGTCGTTGATGAGGATACAACCACGCTGACCTTGTTTCACCTCCAATCGCATGGCGACAGGTTCTAACTGAGGCATACGCTCAGCCAGTTGTTCTGCTGTCAGACCCAGATGCAGGGCGACAGCCGCACAGGTGATGGAGTTCTCAATAGAAGCCTCATCGATAAAGGGAATCTCGAAACGGCCTTCCTCATCCTTGTAACGATAAGCTATCACCGTAGAATCTGAATCCTTGCTGCATTCAATGCTCTTCACAAACAGAGCAGCCTGCTCGTCACACTGCGACCAAGCAATCTTCTCGCCCCGATAATTCATCCGTCGGATACAACGACTCACGACATCATTATCCGAACAATAAACCATCGCCTGGGTGTCATGCATCAGTTCCAGTTTCTCCATACACTTCTCTTCCATCGAACGGAAGTTCTCCTGATGGGCACTACCCAGACAGGTAAGTACGCCGATGGTGGGTTGGATGATATCTCTCAATGCCAACATCTCACCAGGCTGACTGATACCAGCCTCGAAAATACCCACCTCCGTCTGTTCATTCAATAGCCATACGGAGAGAGGCACACCAATCTGGGAGTTATAGCTGCGAGGCGAACGCACAATCTTCTGTGAAGGCAGGAGCAACTGGTAGAGCCATTCCTTAACCATCGTCTTACCATTGGAACCCGTGATACCCACTACTGGCACATCGAACTCATCACGATGACGCTCTGCCAGTCGTTGGAGGGCTGCCAAGGTATGAGGCACACGCAGGAAATTCGCCTCAGAGAAACGGGTATCATAATGCTCAGGCACCTGTTCCACCACAAAATGACGCACGCCACGACGGTAGAGATCGTCGATATAACGATGCCCATCGTTGCGCTGGGTCTTCAAAGCAAAGAACAGGGTTTCCTCTGGGAAACAGAGACTGCGACTGTCTGTCAGCAGCCAGCGAATATCGCCTTGGAGTGTTCCATAGCGACGGGCTCCGATGAGCGTCGCCACCTTCTCAATCGAATATTTCATTTCTAACGTATTTTTGTTTTAAAGTGCAAAGTTAGGATATTTTTCCGATAACGCTGCTACTTTTAACATTGTTTTATCCATCAGGGCCTTGTAGTCCTCAGAATCGGGGTCATACGGCTTATGATTCAATACAGCTTTCAAGGGCGCCCACTCTTTGAGGAAAGCCTTAGCTTCATCGCTTAGATAGACTCCTGAGAACCGTTGCCAGATATACTCCACTGCCTGATCAGAGGGGTGCAGCATGTCTGCTTGATAAAAGCGGTAGTCGCGCAACTCATCATTAATGATTTCATAGGCGGGAAAATAAGCAACGGACTGACACGGACTATTCGGACTTTTCTGGCTGCAAACATTATCTGCTGCCAACAGCAATGTGGCTTTCGAGAGCTGAGAGCCGTGATAGCCGTATTTGCGATAGCGAATAGGGCTGACGGTGAGTACGATATGCATCTCGGGATTCATCTCGCGGAGCAGATCAATTGCCTTTGTCAGATAATCTGCACATTCATCCACAGAGAGTTCTTCTTCCTCGAAAATCGACTGCGGACGCTTCTGGCAATTATCAACGATTTCGCCCGTTTCCTTCAAACGATAGACATGATTGGTTCCTAAAGTCAGGAATGCGTAACAGGGGGACGGTTCTTTTGTTACACTGGCTGATGCAACAAAAGAACCGTCCCCTTGTTTCAACAAGCGCTGGATGGTATGCAGGATGGAAGCGGGATTATACATCACGCCGAAAGGATTAACCACCGTACGGAACTTCTCTTCCTGAAACCGTCGTCCGATACTATCTGCAAAACAAGAGCCAACAAAAAGCATTGTCTCGCAAGGGCCTATCCTAAACCCCGGATCAGGAATATCGACTATCGTCCTAAACTCCATCAGCTTCTACTAATCTGCAATCCACTTGTCGAAAGCGACATCTCTACAAAACGGGCATTCTTATTCTGACGATTCTCGCCCAAGATCTGTTTGATACGGGCAGCAGCCTCAGGATCCTTGGCAATCATATAAAGATAGCCGCCACCGCCAGCTCCGGGCAACTTATATCCCAGACAAAGATCATCAATCAGATTGGTAAGTGCTGCCACCTGCGACGGGTTGGTACCACTGTCGAGTGCCTGGTTCTGCTGCCAGGTCTTTCTGACGAGCAGACCCATCTGCTGGAAGTCATTACGCTGAATAGCCTCATACATCTCCATCGTATGCGCTTTCATCTCACGCAGCATATTCAGCTCTTCATGATGGTTGAGGAACATCCGGCGTACAATCTCCGCCAAGATACTCTTCGCCGTACGGGTGATACCCGTATAATATAACAGATGACAAGCCCGGTATTCAGGCTGTGTCCATAAGTCGTTGGGGAGCCAGCGCACCTGCGGACTCTGATCAAAGCCTCTACCCGTCTGCAACAACTTCACGCCACCCAGTACGCCTCCAAACTGATCCTGCCAACCGCCACCGGTGGTAAGCATCTGTTCCAGCATCAGCGTACGACGACCTATCTCGTTCTTATCCCAGCCCAGACCACAGAAGTCATTCAAGGCACCTAACACCGTCGAGGCCAGAATGCTCGAAGTACCTAAGCCACTGCCTGCGGGAATCGCCGAGAGTAGGGTTAGTTCGATACCAGCACCGAAGGCTTCGAGTTGAGATTTAAGATTATCTGCAGCGGACAAACCCGGACTCTCTCGGACTTCTTGACTGGTCCGTGTCAGTCCGTTTAGTCCGATGCCAACTTTTTGCCCGAAGCCCGCGAGCACGAGGGCAGCCTTAGGAATAGAGAATGGCGAGCCAACGTGCATGAAGTCCATGAGCTGTTCGTTTGTCTCAATCACCTCCACGGCACCGAGGTCGATACTACGCAATACGATACGTGGTTCTCTCGATGGTTTGACATAAGCCTGTAAAGGAGGCTGACCGTTGAGTTCGATGGCGAAGTTTATCACATTACCACCCTCCATCAGACAGTAAGGCGGCGTATCCGTCCATCCACCAGCAATATCGATTCTCACAGGCGAACGTCCCCAGACTATCTGATCGTCAGCCACACAAAGGGACGGTTGCTGCTGATCAGTAGCTGCATACTTACAAAGGCCCTCGCGAAGCAAAGCGAAAGCCTTCTCGCTATCGCCAAGGAACATGGCATTGTGGATACGTGTCATCAGTGGGGCTTCTTCTCCGAGAGGTTCGGGCGGAGGTATCTGTTCTTTCTCAAACGCCTCAGCCGCATCGGCCAAGTCAAGCTGATAAAACACACTGTGACGCCAGTTCTTGGCCAGTGCCTGCCAGTTCTCCTTGCGATATTTCCGCCGCTGTTCAAACAACCGTTTCAGATTCGCCCGCTCAGCCACTTCATTGCTGTTCAACGGCTCATCGATTCTATATCTACGTACCTCATAATCACTCTCTCCCACAGGCACCACATCGATGCACTCGCCAGGTTCCAGACTGATCTCCCAATTATTCTCCGGCACACCCGTAATCACGTGGTCATGCGTCAGATGCCAACGAGATCCCACGAAACTATTCTCCACCCACACATTCGTATTCTCCTCCGTAAACGGGATCTTCATCACCGAATTCTGCACGAAGATCGAGGGATGGGGTTTGCGGTCGATATGCATGATCTCCCGCTGGTCATTCACCAGATTCTGCAACCGCATCGTCGAGGCGATCATCTCCCGCGAGGTGCCGAAGTGATAGAACTCTCCCCCAGCCAGCGGCAGGATAGCCACCTTCAGCGAGGATATCTCATCATCCGGCTTCGAGGGATCTGTGCCCAAGGCGCAGCCGAACTCGGAGTAGAGGTCGTATTCTTTTAGTTGAGAATTGAGAGTGGAGAGTTGAGAGTTATCGGAACATTTTTGGGCAAGGAGCTTGACGGCTTTATCACTGAGCAGCCACACGCCGATATCCGTCAGATAGAAATGATCCTTCTGCAGTTCAGCAAGCGTCTGCACCGAAGGTTTTTGAAGCATCTGTTTCAGCACCGACGGTGTACGACGATCGCTGACAAACACCCCGTGATTCTTTGCCACCGAGGCATCGAGCCAGAGACCATAGCACACCACATCAGCATCGGGAATAGGTTGCAGGGGCTGTGTGGCACGAATCAACACATCGCCACTCACCACCATCGTATGCAGGGATTCCGGCGCTGCCGCCATCATCTTCTCATACAATGGCAACTGCACACTCATCAGGTCCTGTGAGAGTTTCTGTCCCCGTTCCCATCGGAACACTGGCAACGGCATCAGCACCTTCCCAGAAACAGCATAGCTCGGCAGACGTTTACTCTGTCCACCAGCATGAATCAGGATACGCTTCTCTTTCGCAAGCCATGCTTCAAACTCCTGACTCCCGACTCCTGACTCCCGACTCCTATACGCCTCCTGCAGGAGCCACGCCGTACCGCCACCGCTGCCGAGACGATGCCCTATTGGATCGCACGTGCAGAAATACTCCTCGCGGCAGAGTCCCGTTACTTCATGGAAACTCCCCACCAGATTCGGGGGCAACGACAATAGCTTTTTCATTGAACATTGATCATTGACCATTGAACATTATGCTTGCTTTCTGCGACGGTATTCCATGTAAGCGGCGCCCAGCACCACCATAATCAGAATAACATATGAGACATAAGCTATCGTCTCTGTGGTATTCACCGACTTCGGTTTGAAAGTCAGTACCACCTCATGCTTTCCGGGCTTCACATTCAGGGCACGCAGGATATAGTTCACACGTCCCAGTTCTGCGGGCTGTCCGTCTATGGTAGCCGTCCATCCGGGATAATACACCTCCGAGAACACCACGACACCACCCTTGCCAGAGTTCACCTCATAAGAGAGTTCATTAGGCTCGTAGGTCTTGATGGTCACGATACTCACGCTATCCTGCTCCACAGCGTCGCCGAGCTGTGTCTTGAACTTCGCATCAGCCACTGCCTCATGACGCAGATTGAGTTTTCCGATAGCGTCAATCTCCTCATTGGCATTCGCCGCATACTGAATCTTATCCACAAACCAGGCATTGCCGTAAGTATAGGGATTCTGCAACGGCACCGTCTGCCCACCCTGCAAGGGGAAGATCATATACTTTGTATTCAGCATATTCAACACGGGCCAGATGCTGTCGCCATTAATCTTCGTCATATCACCACCAGCCTCAGAGACAGCACCGAATATCTGCTGCATCTCAGGCGAGATATACTGTTCGATCATCTCCTGATAGCGACGCAGCTTGGCAGCATGATAACCACCGATACTCTTATGATAGTAAGAAGTCTCATTCTCATTGAAAGTGTTCGACGCGAGATTCAGCACACGATAGTCAAGACTCTTGTCGTGCAGGATCTGTTCATCGGCCTGTGTCATCTGCTGCGGAGCCTCACGCTCACTCTTCGGCACAAACATCTCGTCGTTGAGGTAACGCTTGTTCACCGTCCAGAGATCCACGAGACAGATCACGAGGATGATACCCACAGCATACTCCTTCTTCAACTTGCCAAAAGCAAACGCCAGCAGGATACCCGTTCCCATCAGGATGATATAGAACGAACGCAGGGCATCGCTGGTAAACATGGCCTGACGCATCTCCGTGAGATTAGCCATAATCGGCCTCAGATGTTCTGCGGGAAGTCCCTGCAAGGCCTGCATCTCACTCGTAGAAATAAAGCTACTGAAGAAGGTTGACGGCATCACTGAGAACAACATGGCGATACCACCCGTCAACAAGAAAGAGATACCCACATACTTCAATCTCGGTTTGATCTGCTCAGGCTCTTCCATGAATTTCTTCAATCCCAGCATCGCCAGCAGAGGAATCGTAAACTCTGCAATCACCAATATCGATGCCACCGTACGGAACTTGGCGTACATCGGCACATAATCGAGGAAGAAGTCGGTAAATCCCATGAAATTCTTTCCCCACGACAGCAGGATCGACAGGATGGTAGCTGCCAGCAGTGCCCACTTTATCGGACCCTTCACGATAAACAGTGCGAGGATAAAGAGCATCAGCACGAAGGCACCCACATACACCGGACCACTCGTTCCCGGCTGCTCTCCCCAATACTGACCTATCTGATTGTAAATCTCCATATAGTTCGGATCGGCCTTCGCCATCGCCGTTTCATTCATACTCAGAGGCACCGAGGCACCACCCTTTGTATTCGGCACCAACAACGTCCAGGTTTCTCCGATGCCGTAGCTCCACTGGGTGATATAGTCGCGTTCCAATCCGCTACTGGTCTGATTGGCGGAATTCTGCTTCACCAGCTCACTCTTGCCACGCATCGACTCCTGCCCATACTGCCAGGTATGATAGAGGTTCGACAGGTTCATACAAAGGCCTAAGACACCTGCCGCCAAACACACACCCGTAGCCTTCGCAAACCTTACCAGCTGTTTCTCGCGGATGGCTTCCACCAGCCAGGCGATAATCAGGAAGAGGATGATAAACAGATAATAATACGTCATCTGCACGTGGTTGGCATTGATCTCAAACGCCGTGAAGATAGCGGTCACGACGAAACCCCACAGGTATTTCCCCCGATAGGCCAGTACGATACCCGCAATCATCGGTGGCAGATAGGCCAGAGCCCACACCTTCCAGATATGTCCGGCAGCGATGATGATCAGAAAATAGGTACTGAAAGCCCAGAGGATAGAACCCAGCGCTGCCAGATGCTGACGGAAATCAAACGCACGGAGCAGGATATAGAATCCCAGCAGATAGGCGAAGACGAACCACACATTCTCAGGCAACCACAGATGGTAGGCGTTGATAGCTTGCGTCAGGTTGTCGGTAGAGTGATACGACGGTGCCATCTGATAGGTGGGCATACCACCAAACAGGGCATTTGTCCAACGACTGCGTTCTCCTGTCTTCTGGAGATACTCGATACCCTCCTGTCCGGCTCCTCTTCCGGCCGAGGCATCATGACGATACAGAATACGTCCCTCGATGTCGGCAGGGAAGAAATAAGCGAAGGCCAGAACGGCAAACAACAGCACTGCCAACACGTCGGGCAGGCACTTCTTTAATAATGTCATAACTTGCAAGTTTATTAATCTGCGTGCAAAATTACAAATAAATTATGAATTATGCATTATTCGCTCGAATTTATTCGCTTTGCTTGCAAAGAATTATGAATTATTTCGTATCTTTGCAGTCGAAATATGGAAGAAAACGTTATTACCAGTGTCCAAAACGCCCGCGTCAAGCATGTTGTAGCCCTGCAACAGAAGTCCTCGCTCCGTCGTGAGGAGGGTCTCTTTGTCGTCGAGGGCCAGCGCGAGATAGAGCACTGCATTGCCTGCGGCTACGAGGTGGTAGAAGTGTATAAAAGGAGTCAGGAGTCAGGAGTCAGGAGAGAAGTAGAATACCTTGTTTCGCCCCAGGTCTATGAGAAGATGGCCTACCGTGGTAGTACCGAGGGAATCATCGCAATTGCGAAATGCAAGGAGCACTCACTATTCACTATTCACTCTTCACTCTTCACTAAAGAGAACCCTCTAATCATCGTCCTCGAGCGCGTGGAGAAGCCCGGCAACCTGGGAGCCATCCTGCGTACCGCCGAGGCTGCTGGTGTTGATGCCGTCATCGTCTGCGACCCGTTGACAGATCTCTATAACCCGAATCTCATCCGTGCCAGCATCGGTGGCGTCTTCAATGTTCCCACCGCCGTCTGCACATCAGAAGAGTGCATCGCCTTCCTCAAAGCTAACCACATCAAGATCCTTACGGCGCAGTTGCAGGACTCCTACGAATATTACGACTACGACATGACGCAAGCCACCGCCCTCGTCATGGGAACAGAGTCTACGGGACTTACCCAGCAGTGGCGCGAGGCTGCCGATGCCCATATCCGCATCCCTATGCTGGGACGCCTCGACTCCCTCAACGTCAGTGTCAGCGCCGCCATCCTCATGTACGAAGCGGTCAGACAGAGAAAGGTAAAAAAGTAAAAAGGTAAAATATGAAGATTGGAATGATTGTAGCAATGGAAAAGGAGTTGAAGCAGCTCCGTCCATTATTCTCCGAAGACCAGGTGATCCTGCAAAAGAGCGGCATCGCCACCGTCAACGCTGCCATACAGGCGGTAGAGATGATCCGTCAGTACAAACCCGACTGCATCATATCCAGCGGATGTGCCGGCGGCAATGGCGCCGATATCAACCTGCAGGATGTGGTGGTGAGTTCCGAACTCACCTATCACGACGTGTATTGCGGCAAGGCCATCGACGACACCACCGTCTACGGACAGGTACAGGGTCTGCCCGTACGCTATCAGGCCGACCCCTATCTCTTGGAAAAGGCGAAACTCACGGGAGCCAAACCCGGACTGATCGTCACTGGCGACTGGTTTGTCGATTCCAAAGAGAAGATGCGCGAGATTGTCGGACACTTCCCTGATGCAAAGGCAGTTGATATGGAGTCGTGCGCCATTGCTCAGGTATGCTATATCTATAAGGTGCCCTTCATCTCCTTCCGTCTCATCAGCGACATCCCCCTGCGCGACACCGATGCCTCGCAGTACCACAATTTCTGGGACTCCGTCGCCGAGAAATCATTCCAAACCACCAAGACATTCATTGAAAGCCTGTAAAAGGTAAAAAGGTAAAAAATGGAAGTAATACAGAGTTTTACAATCGATCACACGCAATTGAAGCCCGGCATCTACGTCTCCCGCGAGGATAAAGGGTTCACCACATACGACCTGCGCATCACCGAACCCAATAAGGAACCTGCCGTTGCCCCCGCTGCCATGCATAGTCTGGAGCACCTCATGGCCACATGGTTCCGCAACTCCCGAGTCAAGGACGATGTGGTCTATGTGGGTCCCATGGGTTGCCTCACTGGCATGTATATCATCATGACGGGCGCTTACACCGTCGAGGACATGCGCCAACTCACCATCGAATGCTTGAAGTGGATACTCACCCAGAATGAAGTACCTGCCACCCGACCCGAGGCCTGCGGCAACTATCTGCTCCATGACCTCCCGATGTGCAAGTGGGAAAGTGCCCGCTACCTCGATCGTCTGCAAAACGATTTCCACTCTGAGTACACCAAACTCCAGATTACCCTCGACGACGGCAAAGTCTTCGCCGATGCATAGCAACAATCAAACGACACATATCAACATGAAGATCAACTATTCTTATCTCAGCCTCATGATGGCACTTCTGCTGACCCTTTCCTGCGGCGGCGAGAAGAAAAAGCCACACGATGCCGTACAGTACAAAACCCTGGTGGTGAGTAAGAAGGACATGACCCTCTCCCACCAGTACAGTGCCCGTCTCACAGGACGCCAGATCGTAGAGGTGCGTCCGCAGGTATCGGGCAACATCACCCGCATCTGTATCAACGAGGGCGATGCTGTCCGCAAGGGACAACTGCTGTTCGTCATCGACCAGGTGCCTTACCGTGCAGCCCTCGATGTGGCCGTAGCAGCCCGTAAGACGGCAGAGGCCCGACTGGCAACGGCCAAGATGAACTACGACAACGAGGCCCGTCTGCAACAGGGCAATGTCGTTGGCGAGGTATCTGTGCAGACCATGCGCAATGCCCTCTCAGAAGCCGAGGCCGCCTTGGCAACGGCAAGGGCTCAGGAGGTGAATGCCCGCAACAACCTGAGCTATACCGAGGTGAAGAGTCCCGTCAGCGGTGTGGCATCGATGATTCCCTGGCATGTGGGCTCCCTTGTTAGCAGCACCATCAGCGAACCGCTGGTGACAGTAGCCGACGACTCAGAGATGTATGCCTATTTCAGCATCAGCCAGGATCAGGCCCTCAACCTCCTCGATCAGTATGGCTCGATACAGGAGTTCATCGCCAAGGCCCCAACAGTAGACCTGCTCCTCAACAACGGGAAACCCTACGAGCAGAAGGGACATGTCAGTGCCGTCAGTGGTACCGTCGACACCAAGACAGGTGCCGTCACCCTGCGCGCCACCTTCCCCAATGCCACCCGCATACTCCATCATGGCGCCAGTGCCACGGTGATCGTACCCTCACAACACCAACAGTGCATCGTCATCCCTCAGGAGGCTACCTATGAATTACAGAACCGCTCGTTCGTCTACCGTGTCATCGACGGCAAGACCAAGTCTACCGCCATCACCGTGTTCCCTCAGAACAACGGCAAGGAATACATCGTAGAAGAGGGTCTCAACGCCGGTGATACCATCATCGCCGAAGGTGCCGGCCTGCTGAAAGACGGAATCGAAGTGAAGGAAGAGGTAAGAGGTAAGAAGTAAGAGGTATGAACGTTAAGACTTTCATTGATCGCCCTATACTCTCCGGCGTGATTTCAGTACTGATGGTGCTTGTCGGCGTCATCGGACTGAGCCAGCTCGCCCTCGAGCAGTTCCCGGAGATAGCCCCGCCCACCGTCCGCATCATGGCCAGCTATACCGGCGCCAATGCCGAGACGGTGCAGAAGAGCGTCGTTGTACCCCTCGAAGAAGCCATCAACGGTGTCGAGGGTATGATTTACATGACCTCCAACGCCTCCAACAACGGTTCCGGCTCCATCGGCATCTTCTTCCGTCAGGGCACCGACCCCGACATGGCGATGGTCAACGTACAGAACCGTGCCGCCACCGTACAGGGCCGTCTGCCGAGTGATGTGGTGAAGAGCGGACTTACCGTGCGCAAACGCCAGACATCCAACATCAAGCAGATTGCCATCTACAGTCCAGACAGCACCTTCGACCGTGCCTTCCTGGCCAACTATACGAAGATCAACATCGAGCCGCGCCTGAGCCGTATCCCCGGTGTGGGTGAGGTCAACGTCATGGGTGCCGACTACTCCATGCGTATCTGGCTCGACCCCCTGAAAATGGCCCGCTACGGACTCACCCCCAGCGACATCACCCAGGTGCTCAACGAACAGAATGTGGAGGTGGCCACAGGTACCCTCGGTGCCGAGAGCCAGAACACCTTCCAGTATGTGCTGAAATACCGCGGACGTTACGAGGATGAACAGGGCTATGAGAACCTTGTCATCCGTTCGCTGCCCAGTGGCGACGTGCTCCGCATCAAGGATATCGCCAAGGTGGAACTCGGTTCACAGAACTACAACATCATCGCCGAGACCAACGGCTCGCCGGGTGTCAACGTCTCCATCAACCAGGTGGCAGGCTCCAATGCCAATGAGATCATCAAAGAGATAGACCGTGAGATAGAGGAAATCCGCGGCTCGCTGCCCCCGGGCATCGTCATCGAAGACCTCGAATCAAAGAAGGACTTCCTCGATGCCTCCATCACCAGTGTGGTAGAGACCCTGCTCGAGGCCCTGGCACTGGTCATCCTCGTGGTGTTCCTCTTCTTGCAGAGCTGGCGCGCCACCATCATCCCCGCTGTGGCCATCATGGTGTCACTCATCGCCACCCTCGCCGTCATCTATGCCATCGGCTTCTCCCTCAACATGCTCACGCTCTTCGCCCTCGTACTGGTCATCGGTACCGTGGTCGATGATGCCATCGTGGTGGTAGAGGCCGTACAGGCCAAGCTCGACGAAGGCGGACAAAGCACCTACAACGCTACCATCGCCGCCATGCATGGCATCACCTCGGCACTGGTCACCACCACCCTCGTCTTCATGGCGGTATTCGTGCCCGTGTGTTTCATCGGCGGCGTCACCGGCACCTTCTATACCCAGTTCGGACTCACCATGGCCATCGCCGTGGGTATCTCGCTGTTCAACGCCCTGACACTCTCCCCTGCCCTCAGTGCGCTGATCATGCGACCCAATGCGAGTCTGGCCGAACAGAACAAAGGCTTCAAGGCCCGCTTCAATGCCGGCTTCAATGCCGTGCTCGATCGTTACAAGCGTGCCGTCACCGTCGTCATTCCCAAGAAATGGCTCGCTGCCGCTCTCGTCGTGGTGGCCATCCTCAGCCTCGGCTGGATGATGAAGACCACCAAGACCGGACTCGTTCCCAACGAGGATATGGGTACCGTGTTTATCAATGTCCAGGCTTCCCCGGGCAGCAGCCTCCAACAGACCTACCATATATTAAAAGAGGTGGAGGAGCGTATCAAGGACCTGCCGCAGCTGCGTATTTACTCGCTCATCGCTGGTAACTCCAACAACTTCGAACAGTCCTCTTCCAACGGTAACTTCACTTTGAAGCTGAAAAAGTGGGGCGAGCGCAAAGGCAAAGGCGACGATGTGCAGAGTGTGGTCGACGAGATCTACCATCGCACCGCCGACATCGCCAACGCGAAGATACAGGTCAACACCCAGAACATGCTCCCGGGCTTCGGACGTATCAACGGCTTCGAGCTCCACGTACAGGACAAGCACGGTGGCACCATCCAAGACCTGCTCACCTATACCAACCGTCTCATCGCCGCCCTCAACGAACGGCCTGAGATCAGTCGTGCCTTCACCAACTTCTCGCTGAAATATCCGCAGTACCGCGTCGAGGTCGATGCTGCCCTCTGCAAACGCAGCGGGGTGTCGCCCAGCGATGTGCTGGCAGCCCTCAGCGGCTATATCGGCGGTTCTTACGCCTCCAACTTCGTACGCTTTACCAAACTCTACCGCGTGATGGTGCAGGCGTCGCCCGAATACCGTCTCGACACCGAGTCGCTCAACAACATCTTCGTACGCACTTCCTCTGGTGAGATGTCGCCCATCGGCCAGTACCTCACCCTGACGCGTATCTACGGTTCTGAGACCCTCGCCCGCTTCAACCTCTTCCCCAGCATCCAGTGCGGAGGCACCGCTGCCGAGGGTTACAGCTCCGGACAGGCCATCGACGCCATCCGTGAGACGGCAGCAGAGGTATTGCCCGAAGGCTATGGCTATGAGTTTGGCGGCATGAGTCGTGAGGAGGCATCGGCACAAAACACCACGGCACTGGTGTTCATCATCTGTATCGTGTTCATCTACCTCATCCTCTGTGCCCTCTACGAGAGCCTGTTCATCCCCATGGCCGTCATCCTGAGCGTGCCCTTCGGACTGCTCGGAAGCTTCCTCTTCGCCCACCTCTGGGGATTGGAGAACAATATCTACATGCAAACGGGATTGATCATGCTCATCGGACTGTTGTCGAAGACGGCCATTCTCCTGACGGAATATGCCTCCACGCGTCGGCGCCAAGGCATGGGTATCGTCGAGGCAGCCCTCGATGCTGCCGCCGTCCGACTGCGCCCCATCCTCATGACGTCGCTCACCATGGTGTTTGGATTGCTGCCCCTGGCCCTCGCCACAGGTGTAGGCGCCAACGGCAACCGTTCCCTCGGCGTGGGCGCCATCGGTGGCATGCTCATCGGCACTATCGCCCTCCTCTTCATCGTTCCCTGCCTCTTCGTCATCTTCCAGACCATCGAGGAAAAGGTGTTCGGTAGGAAAGGCTAATAATATCTAAAAAATTTGGAGGTTTGGGGGGAATGTCGTATATTTGCAGGCAAAATATATCATTCGACTAACAACTGACAAAATGAGAAAGGTTTTATTTTTGATCATTGCCACACTCTTTACCTTTGGTGGCACGATAAGGGTTCAGTCTCAGGTGATGAAAGCCGCTGACCTGGAGAAGTATGCCAAAAACAAGTATGGTGACAAATGGCTCGACGCAGCTGCCAACCTGAGCAAAGGCCTGACGTTTGACAAAAACGAGGCCCTGACCTACCAGCAGGTGATCGAGGTGCCGGGCAAAACGAGAGAACAGCTCTACGTGGCGTTGAATTACTGGGTGACGGCGACCTTCAAGGACAAGCAGGCCATCACGCTGAACGATAAGGATGCAGGGTGTATCATCGTATCGTCGACCATCGATGCCATCGCCGACCATACGGGCACGCTCTTCCGCTATGTGGTGAGCATCACACCGGTGATCAAGCTCGACATCAAGGAAGGGAAGGTGCGTGTGACCTATACCGTGCAGAACTATGACGTGCTGAAAGTGGAGGACGGTGGCTGGCTGGGCGGCATCGGTAGCGACAAAGGTGACCAGAACAGACGCAACCAGACCATTTACAGCGACGGCAAACGCCTGAAAAACGATAATACCGACCGCAGACTCTACGATGAGCAATGGGAGATCACCAAGCACTATCCCTTCGTGGAGAAAGATGCCCAGAAGCGCACCTGTTCGAAGGCGCTCGTGATGACACACGCCTACTCGAACGCCATCATCGACAAGGTGGAAGAGGCGCTCAAGAACGGCATCACCGGTGCCGATGACGATGATTGGTAATCGTTTTTACCCTTTCTGAATATTCGCTTTCTTGCGCTGATCGTGGTCGAGGATGGTCTTGCGCATTCGCATCGACTTGGGGGTAACCTCGACGAGCTCGTCCTGCTTGATGTATTCCAGGCACTCCTCGAGACTCATCACCGTCTTAGGCACGATACGCGCCTTATCATCGGTACCTGAGGCACGGACGTTGGTCAATTGCTTGGCCTTGCAGACGTTGATCACCAGGTCGTTGTCGTGGACATGCTCGCCAACCACCTGTCCCGCATAGACATCCTCACCCGGATCGATGAAGAACTTACCGCGATCCTGCAACTTATCGATGGCGTAGGCAAAGGCATTACCCGTATCCATCGAGATCATGGAACCATTGACACGACGCTCGATCTCGCCCTTATATGGCTGGTACTCCTTGAAGCGGTGGGCCATGATGGCCTCGCCCTGAGAGGCTGTCAGCACATTGGTACGCAGACCGATGATGCCACGTGAGGGGATATTAAACTCGATATTGACGCGTTCGCCCTGGTTCTCCATCGAGGTCATCTCGCCCTTACGACGGGTGACCATATCAATCATCTTCGAGGCAAACTCCTCGGGGACGTTGATGGTGAGTTCCTCAATCGGCTCGCACTTCTGTCCGTTGATCTCCTTATAGATCACCTGGGGCTGGCCTACCTGCAACTCGTAACCCTCGCGACGCATGGTCTCGACGAGTACGGAGAGGTGGAGCACACCACGGCCTGAGACGATCCACTTGTCGGTAGAGTCCTCGAAAGGTTCTACGTGCAGGGCGAGGTTCTTCTCCAATTCTTTCTCCAGACGGTCGTTGATATGACGCGAGGTGACAAACTTGCCCTCCTTGCCGAAGAAGGGGGAATCGTTGATGGTGAAGAGCATCGACATGGTGGGTTCGTCGATGGCGATAGGTGGCAGCGGCTCGGGATTCTCGAGGTCGCAGATGGTATCGCCAATCTCAAACTTCTCGAGTCCGATGACGGCACAGATATCGCCGCAGTCGACACTCTCGGTACGGACGTGACCCATGCCCTCGAAGGTGTGGAGTTCCTTGATCTTGGTCTTCTCCATCGTACCGTCGCGGTGGGCTATCGTCACCTGCATGCCGTCGCGGAGCTGTCCGCGGTGTACACGTCCCACGGCGATACGGCCCTGATAGCTGGAATAGTCGAGTGAGGTGATGAGCATCTGGGGGGTACCCTCAATCTGCTCGGGGGCGGGAATCACCTCGAGGATCTTATCTAATAAATAGATAATGTCGGTTGTGGGCTTGTTGAAGTCCTCACCCATCCAGCCGTTCTTGGCAGAGCCGTAGACCACGGGGAAGTCGAGCTGGTCCTCGGTGGCATTGAGTGAGAACATGAGGTCGAACACCATCTCGTAGACCTCCTCAGGACGACAGTTGGGCTTGTCCACCTTGTTGACCACAACGATGGGTTTCAGACCGATCTGGAGGGCTTTTTGCAGTACGAAGCGTGTCTGGGGCATCGGACCCTCGAAGGCATCGACGAGCAACAGGCAGCCGTCGGCCATATTCAACACACGTTCTACCTCGCCACCGAAGTCGGAGTGTCCCGGGGTATCGATGATATTGATCTTGACGCCTTTCCAGTTGATACTGACGTTTTTCGATAGAATGGTGATACCACGTTCACGTTCCAGGTCGTTGGCATCCAATACCTGATTGCTGAGATTCTGTCCCTCACGGAAGAGATTTCCAGCGAGCATCATCTTGTCGACGAGTGTGGTTTTACCATGGTCGACATGCGCTATAATAGCAATGTTTCTAATAGAATTCATAATTAATAATGCATAATGCATAATAGGCTTTCGCTCTACATGCGTTAGAAATCGGGTGCAAAATTACAAAGAAATATCGATAAATTTACCATCGAAATGTTAAAATCCAAAAAATTATGCATTATGAATTATGAATTATGAATTAAAAGTTGTACCTTTGCAGCCGCATTTCGGAAAATCCGGAGCATTTGACGACGTAAACCGGCTGGTGATTAGGTCGAAAAGGCGTCTGAAAGATGTATATGCAAACAACATTTAATCACTTTAAATTATGTATTTAGACAAAGCTAAGAAAGAGGAAATCTTCGGTAAGTATGGTAAGGGTACCACAGATACCGGTTCTGCAGAGGCTCAGATCGCCCTGTTCAGCTATCGTATCTCTCACCTGACCGAGCACCTGAAGAAGAATCACAAGGACCACAACACTGCCCGCTCACTGACCATGCTGGTAGGTAAGCGCCGTAAGTTGCTGAAGTACCTGTACAATAACGACATCAATCGTTATCGTGCTATCATCAAGGCCCTGGGTCTTAGAAAATAAGAAAGAGAAAAGCCTCGCTGAAAAGCGGGGCTTTATTTTTTTTGTATCTCACGAAGCGGGATCATCACGAAGTCGCGCTGCTGCATCAGGGGATGCGGGATTTTCAGGTCGGGCTCGTCGATGGTAAGATCGTCGTAGAGCAGGATGTCGATGTCGATACTTCTGTCGGAGTAGGAGACAGGAGTCAGGAGTCGGGAGTCAGTAGAATTCTTCCTGCGACCCAATTGCCGCTCGATTTTTTGGGTTACCTTTAAAAGTTGGCGGGGGGTGAGTTGCGTTTCGCAGAGGATGACGCCATTGAGGAATTTATTCTCTGACTCAAAGCCCCAGGGTTCGGTCTCGATGAGGGAGGACTGCCGAAGCACCGTCCCTACCCTTTCACCAATGAGCGATATGGCTTTCTGAATATTATCCTCCCTATCGCCCAGATTACTCCCTAACCCCAGGAATACTCGGTGTATTCTCTCACCTCTCACCTCTTACCTCTCACCTATAAACATCAATCGTCGAGTATCAGCATCGCATCGCCGAAGCAGCCGAACTTATAGCCCAGGCTGACGGCTTTACGGTAAGCCTCATATACGAGGTCGTAGCCACCGAAGGAACACTCCGTCATCATCATCGTTGACTCAGGATGATAGAAATTACCGATCAGGGCATTCGACAGTCCGAAGTCGTAAGGCGGGAAGATGAACTTATTGGTCCATCCATCGAACTCCTTCAACAGTCCGTCGGTACCTACTGCCGTCTCTGTGGCGCGGGCGGTGCTGACACCTACCACGCAGACACGATGTCCTGCCTCCTTGGTCTTATTGACGATGTCGCAAGCCTCCTTGCGGATGATCACCTGCTCGGAGTTCATCTTGTGCTTCGTCAGGTCTTCCACCTCGATGGAGTCGAAATTGCCCAAGCCGCAGTGCAGGGTGACATAGGCGAAGTTGATACCCTTGATCTCCATACGCTTCATCAGCTCGCGGCTGAAATGCAGACCGGTAGACGGTGCAGTGACAGCACCCTCGTTGCGGGCATAGATGGTCTGGAAGTTATCCATATCCTCGGGTGTTGCCGGACGCTTGTCGACAACATAGCGAGGCAGCGGAGCCTCACCGAGGGCAAATAGTTCTCTCTTGAACTCATCGTGCGGACAGTCGTAGAGGAATCGCAGGGTTCGTCCGCGACTGGTGGTATTGTCGATGACCTCTGCCACCATCGGACCATCCTCCTCGAAGAAGAGCTTGTTGCCGATACGGATCTTTCGGGCAGGCTCTACCAGCACATCCCACAGACGCAGTTCCTCGTTGAGCTCACGCAACAGGAACACCTCGATCTTGGCATCGGTCTTCTCCTTGGTGCCATAGAGACGGGCTGGGAACACCTGGGTGTCGTTGAAGATAAACGTATCGTCCTCATCGAAATAGTCGAGCACATTGCGGAAGTCGAGGAATACGGGGTTTCCCTCCTTATCCTTCAAGTCCTCACCATTCTCGTCCTTCTGATAGGTTTCGATACGCTCACTCTTACGGTGAATCACCATCAGGCGGCATTCATCACGATGATAACTAGGCTCAAGAGCCACCAAATTCTCAGGCAGTTTGAATTTGAATTGCGATAATTTCATATGTTATATTATATTTTTTTCAAGCCATGCGGGGAAGTCGTCGAAGGTCAGACAGTCCTCGATGCGCACATCTCCCACGCGGGTTCTGCAGAGTGCCGTCAGGAAGGCCCCGCTACCTAAGGCAGCACCGATATCACGGGCCAACGAACGGATATAGGTTCCCTTGCCACACACCACACGGATGGACATCTGCATGGTGTCGGGGTTGAAATCAGTCAGTTCTATCTCGTCGATATGGATGGGCTTCGGTGCCAGTTCCACATCGCGCCCCTTCCGCGCCAGCTCGTACGCCCTGTCGCCAGCCACCATACAGGCGGAGTAAAGCGGGGGACGCTGCATGATATCGCCTACGAACTGCGGCAGGGTCTGCTCTATCAGCTCACGGGTGATATGACGCGTGGGATAGGTATAGTCGACGGTATGCTCGCGATCGTAGCTGGCAGTGGTAGCTCCCATCTGCAACGTGGCGGTATACTCCTTGGTATGTCGCTGCAACGACTCGATGTTCTTTGTTTCCTTTCCTGTGCAGAGTATCAGCACCCCCGTTGCCAGAGGGTCGAGGGTTCCGGCATGCCCCATCTTCACCCGCTTTACGTGCAGACGTTTCGACACGAGGTAGCGGATATGTGCCAAGGCCCCAAAGCTCGACATGCGATAGGGCTTGTTGATATAGATGAGGGCACCTTCCTGGAAATTCATTTAATCTACCATTGCAAGTGAGTGACCTGTCAGCAGCAGGATGATGATAATGCCACCGACGATAATGCGATAGATTCCAAAGGCCTTGAAGCCATATTTGGAGAGGAAGGACACGAACCACTTCATGGCCAGCAGTGCCACGATGAAGGCAACGACACATCCCAGGATCAGCATGGTGATGTTGTGGGAAGTGGCCCATGCTGCATCGTCCTTCAACAGGTCGAGCAGATCGAGCAGCGTTGCTCCTGCCATCGTGGGAACAGCCAGGAAGAAAGAGAACTCAGCGGCACGCTTGCGGGTCAAGCCCTGCGCCATACCACCAACGATGGTTGCCATAGAGCGCGACACACCGGGAATCACCGAGATACACTGGAAGAGACCGATGTTGAAAGCCCGTTTCTCCGTGACTTTGTTGGCGTCGGAGCCTTTATTGAATATCTTGTCACAATACAGCATGAAGACACCTCCCAGCACCAGCATGACTGCCACTACTTCCACGCTATCCAGCAGCCAATCGAGCAGGCCAGACTTCTTTGCCAGCAGGCCGATGACTATTGCGGGAATGACACCCACGATGAGCAGCCAGTAGAAATAGAACTTATGGCGCAGTTTCTGAAACAGGCTGCTGCCCTCGGGAGCGGGGGTATTGTCGAAGTGGAAGAAACGTTTCCAATAGAGGCATACCACCGAAAGGATGGCGCCAAACTGAATGATAAACGTAAACGCGTGGACGAAAGGGTCGCCCTGCTGAATTCCCAGAAGATTCTGGGTAATAATCATGTGCCCCGTGGAAGATACAGGCAGGAACTCTGTCAGTCCTTCGACAATGGCGATAATGACGGTTTCAATCCAATCCATTCTACTTACTCCTTCTCTCCTGACTCCTGACTCCTGTTAGCTTTCTCCTTCGGCTTACGCACCACAGCGTAGATCATCGACACAAAGCCTATCAGACACACGATCGGTGCCACTTTGGTGCGGCGGACACTAAAGATATCGGGCTCATACACCGTATCACTTGATCCAGGACCCGTCATCAGCAGAAAGCCGATTACCACTATCAACATCCCCACAGCCAGGAGGATGAAGTTCATCTTATCAAATGCAAAATCTCTTTTATCCATATTTAATTATTCACTATTCACTCTTCACTATTCACTCTTCACTAAATCCTGTACAGCTCTCCCGCACTCATCTTCAGAAACTTGTTCACGGAGATCCATGAACAGATAAACGTGATGATAAGTCCGAAGAGCAACACGGCTATGGCGGTTATCGTCAGTTCACGCCAGGTGATGATGTTGAGGATGTTCGGCTCGAAGGTGTAGAGGGCGTAGACACCGGCTCCCAGTACGATAATAGCCAATATAGCGGCGATGACACCTACCACAATGGCCTGTCGGATAAACGGTCTGCGGATAAAGGCCCACGAGGCTCCCACCAGTTTCATGGTGTGGATGAGGAACCGTCGGGAATAGACACTCAGGCGCACCGTGTTGTTGATGAGTGAGAACGAGACGAATGTCAACAGTGCCGCCAACACCAGGAGGATGATATTCATACGTCCCAGGTTCATGTTCACATTGTCCATCAGGTCCTCCTGATAGGCCACATCCGTCACCTTCGGGTTTTTCTGCAACTCGTAGACAATCCATTTCAACGAGTCGTGGTTGGCATAGTCCGACTTCAGCTGCAGTTCGAGGGTAGCCACAAAGGGATTGGCGCCCAGGAATTCCGAGGGGTCGGAACCCATGGCTTCCGTCTGCTCCTTGAGGGCCTGCTCCTTGCTGACGTAGTCGATGTTACGGGAATAGGGACGGTGGTAGAGGTCGCGACAAAGGCGCTTGGCCTCGTTCACGCTCACATCGTCACCCAGCATCACAGTCACCGTCAGGTTCTCCTTCACCCATGCCGACAAGTTACGCGACGTCTGCACGGAGAACACAATGATTCCTAACAGCACCAGCACCATGGCTGTACTGATACACAAGGTGACCCACTGCACACCACGCCGGCTGCCAGTCTTCTTCTTGCGTTTTTTCATTTACTTTTTAAATACGTACGTAATCGAGGTGCAAAGATACAACAATTTAAAGCGAAATCCAAATTTTTTCAATTTTTTTTGTACCTTTGCAGCCGTTATGAGTACAATTATCTATCCCTCGCCCATCTTCGGCCCCGTTCATAGTCGTCGACTGGGCATTTCACTCGGCATCAACCTCATGCCTGCCGATGGTAAGATCTGCACGTTCAACTGCATCTATTGCGAATGCGGTCTGAACGAGGACCACCGTCCTACCCTGCCCCGTCCCTCACGGGAACTCGTGGCCCAGAAACTGGAAGAGAAACTGCAAGAGATGGCGACTGAGGGACAGGTGCCTGATGTACTGACTTTTGCCGGTAATGGCGAGCCCACCTGTCATCCACACTTCGCAGAGATCATCGACGATACCATCCGTCTGCGCAATCACTATTGTCCGAAGGCGAAGGTGTCGGTATTAAGCAATTCCACGACGATTCACCGTCAGGAGGTGCACGATGCCCTGATGCGGGTGGATAACAACATCCTGAAACTCGACACCGTCGACCCTATATATATAAATAAGGTGGACCAGCCGGTGGTGCCCTACGATGTCAAGGATATCATCGAAGGGCTGAAGGCCTTCCAGGGACATGTCATCATTCAGACGATGTTTATGGGAGGACAGGAGTCAGGAGACAGGAGTCAGGAGTCAGTAGATAATACTGGAGAGGCGTTTGTGGGGCCTTGGCTCGAGGCAGTAAAGGAAATCAAGCCTCAGCAGGTGATGATCTATACCATTGATCGTGAGACCCCCACAAAGGGTCTGCTCAAAGCGACTCACGAACAACTCGACCAGATACGTGACAGGGTGATTGCAGCAGGCATTCCCTGTTCTGCCTCCTACTAAAAGCCCCCGCAGTTGCGGGGGCTTTTTATTATTTACACATGATGCCTCGTTTCGAGTTCTCAAGGAACTGGATGATGGTCTGTATCTCAGGACCATCGGGCACTTGATCCTTGATCTGGTTGATGACATCAAACACGCTCGTCTTTCCGTGGAACAGCAGACGATAGGCGTTGGCGATGTGCTTCTGCACCTTATCGTCGATACCATCCTCACGCATCATCGTACTGTTGGGACCTCCGTAGGCGAGAGGCTTACCACCAGCAATGACGAAGGGCGGGATATCCTGTGAGAAAGATGTACCTGCCTGAACGAGTGCCAGACGACCCACACGGGTGTTGGCATTCTGAATGGCACTCGACGAGAAGATCGCACCATTGTGAACCTCACAGTCGCCGGCAATCTTCACACCATAACCAAACACGCAGTAATCGCCTACAACGGTATCGTGGCTGATATGCGTACCTTCGAGCAGGAAGTTGTGGTTGCCTATCTTGGTCACACCATCCCTGTGGGTACCACGGTTGATCACCACATTCTCGCGGATGATATTATTGTCGCCAATCTGAACATACGACTTCTCACCACGGAAGTTAAAATCCTGTGGCAGGGCGGCGATGACGCTTCCCTGGTGGATCTTGTTGTTATTGCCAATACGTGAACCGTCGCAGATACTGACGAAGGGGAAGATGATACAGTTGTCACCGATCACCACATCGTCCTCGATATATACGAAGGGGAATATCTTACAGTTGTTGCCGATCTTCGCCTTTGGCGAAATCTCAGCTTTTGGGCTTATTTCACTTGCCATAACTATTCACTATTCGTTATTCACTATTCACTATTACTTCGCTCCGCCACCGAGGGCCTGATACAAACTTACCACCGCCTGCATCTTGTTAAGCTGATCCGTCACCTCGCTGATTTCAGCATTGAGGAGGCTAGACTGGGCAGAAATCACCTCGAGATAGGTGGTGTTGCTGGATGACTCCATCAACTTCTCCGTATCAATTACATTCTGTTGGAGCACTGCCACACGCTTGCCGTCGAGTTCAGCCTTCTCAGCATAAGAGTTATAGGCCACGAGGGCGTTTGACACTTCATTACCAGCCTTGTAGATGGCGTTCTGCCAGTTGTTGTAGGCCTGCTCATACTTATCCTGAGCCACTTTCAGACCAGCTACGATCTGTCCGTGCTGGAAGATGGGCTGCACCAGACTTCCTACTGCCGAGAGGAGCCACTTACCGGGATTCACCAAACCATTATTGTTGGTGAAGGCAGCGGTACCTGTCACGGTGATGTTCGGATAGAAGCGGCTACGGGCGGTCTCCACGTCATAGAAGCACTGTGCCAGCGCCATCTCATAAGAGTGGACATCGGCACGGTTGTTCAGCATCTGGATGGCCACACCGGCAGCGAGGTCCTGAGGCAGGTTCTGATTAGCAAACGTACCACGCTTGATGGTCTGTCCTGGCTGTCCAAGCAACAGCGAGAGCGAGTTCTCAATCTCACGGATCTGACGCTGCAGGTCAACCTTCTGCGCCTGCACCTGATAGTAGGCAGCCTCAGCACTCTGCACCGCCGTAGAGCGATAGCCCACACGGTTCTCGTGCATGAACTTCATCTTGTCCCAGGTATCCTTGGTCAACTGCTCCATATCGTTGCTGATCTCCAACTGACGGTCGAGTGCCATCAGCGTGTAATAGAGGTTGGCAATGGCAGAAATGATGTTACACTTCACCACCGTCTGATAGTCCTGAGTGGCGATGAGCTGCATCTGAGCCGAACGCTTCACGCTGAGCAGGTTGCCGAAGAGGTCGACATTCCAGCTGGCAGAGATGGGCAGTGTATAAGCCTTTGTGGCAGCAGCCCCATCGAACGACGAGAGTGTTCCCTGCGCATTGATACCTACCGATGGCAGGAAGGCGAGTTTCGCCACCTTCAATGCCTCGGTCACCATGTGCACGTTGAGGGCAGCATTCAACAGGTCGGGGTTATTGTCGAGACCCTGCTGGATGAGCGTCTGCAACTGCGGGTCGGTAAAGACCGTGCGCCAAGGCATGTTGCCAAACGACGTGGTATCCTTTACGGCGAGCGTATCCGTCAGCGACACCGGATCGCGGACCAAACCGTCGGTCTTCACCTCCGGACGCTCGTACTTATTATAGAGTCCGCAGCTCGACAGCAGCAAGGCTGCAGACATCATCATCATGATCTTTTTCATATTACTTCTCAAGTTCATAGTCTTCTGGTTTAGAATGTGCATATTGTTCCAGTTCGGCGGCTACCTCCGGATTCTCCTCATCCTCGAACTTCATCGGACGGAACTTCTCCTGTAAAGACTGGAAGATGACGAAGAGCGTAGGTACGACGAAGATCTGCAGCAGCGTACCGATCAACATACCACCCACAGCAGCGGCGCCCAACGTCTGGTTACCGTTCTTACCAACACCCGAGGCGAACATCATCGGCAACAGTCCGATCACCATAGCCAGAGACGTCATAAGGATAGGACGCAGACGGGCTGCAGCACCCAGCACGGCCGACCAAGAGATGGCCATACCCGTTGCACGGCGCTCGAGGGCGAACTGCACAATCAGGATGGCGTTCTTAGCCAACAGACCGATCAGCATGATGAGCGAGATCTGCATGTAGATATCATTGGCATGGCCGAACATCATTGTGAAGAGGAAACAGCCAGCCAATCCGAACGGTACAGAGAGAATCACACACAACGGCAGGATGTACGACTCGTACTGTGCCGACAGGATGAGGTAGATGAACACGATACACAACAGGAAGATGATACCCGTAGTGTTTGAAGCCTTGGCCTCCTCACGCGTCAGACCGGAGTAGTCGTAGGTATAGCCAGCGGGCAGAATATTCTCACCGATCTCCTCTACAGCCTTGATGGCCTCACCGGTAGAATAGCCGTCAGCCACGGTGGCTGTCACATTGATCGACGTAAACAGGTTGAAGCGGTTGATATTGGTCGGGCCATAGACACGCTCCAGATTACAGTACTCCTGAATGGGCGCCATTCCCGCAGGCGTACGTACATAAATATTCTTAAGCGACTCTTCCGTCATGCGGGTCTCGGGCGAGGCCTGGATCATCACACGGTAGAGCTTACCGTAGGCATTGAAGTTCGAGGCATAGAGACCACCATAATAACCTTGCAACGTGGTGAGGATCGTAGAGGGCGAGATACCGCTCTGCTTACACTTAGCCACATCGACATGAACCATATACTGCGGATAACTCGGGTTATAGGAAGTCTGAGCCATCTGGATTTCGGGGCGCTTGTTGAGCTCAGCGATGAAATCCTTTGTGATATCAAAGAATCGGTTCAGATCACCACCAGTACGGTCCTGCATTACCAGCGACACACCGCTATTGGCTGAGAAGCCGGGAATCATAGGCGGTGAGAATGCCAGGATGCTGGCATCTTTGATATGGGCCGTCTTGATGAAAATCTGAGCCACCACACCATCGGCACTCATCGGGTCGAGGAAGAAACGGTATATACCGTCGCCCTGCCACAATCCCGATAACTTCCACCAGAATCCCCTCTGACGCTCAGAGAAAGGCTTCAGTTTCAGGATAAATGTGGCCTGGTCACTACCGGCACCGGCGATGAAGTTATAACCCTGAATCTGCTCGCGGCTCTGGATGGCGGGGTCGGCTGCAAGAATCTTGTCCACCTCGTCAATGACCTGACGGGTGCGCGCCACAGAGGTGGCTGGCGGCATAGAGATGGTACAGAACAGCGTACCTGTATCCTCAGACGGCACCAGACCTGTCTTCGTGGTAACGAATGTCGTAGCCAGCACGGCGATACCAACAATCACGGCAATACCGATGGCCAGCGGCTTACGCACCAATTTCTCCACACGGGTCTTGTACTTGCCCAGCACCTTGTCGTAGGCAGTGTTGAACGAGGCGTGGAAACGGTCAATCATCGACATCTTCTTCTCATGGCCGTTCTCGTCGTGGGGTTTCAGGAAGATGGCACAGAGGGCTGGCGACAGCGTCAGGGCGTTCAATGCCGAGATGAAGATAGAGACGGCCATCGTCACACCGAACTCACGGTAGAACGAACCGCTTGTGCCACCGATGAACGAAACGGGGATAAACACCGAAGCCATCACCAAGGTAATGGAGATGATAGCGCCCGAGATCTCGTTCATGGCGTCGATCGAAGCCGTCAGCGTCGACTTATAGCCCTGATCCAACTTCGCGTGTACGGCCTCAACCACCACAATGGCATCGTCGACCACGATGGCAATAGCCAAGAGCAAGGCCGACAGCGTCAGCAAGTTGATGGAGAAGCCGAAGACATTCAGGAAGAAGAACGTACCAATGAGCGACACGGGCACGGCAATCAACGGGATGAGCGTCGAACGCCAGTCCTGCAGGAACACGTAGATGACGAGGAACACGAGTACCAACGTGAAGAACAGCGTGAATACCACCTCTTCGATAGAGGCATACAGGAACTCTGTCACATCGTAGTTGATTTTAT
>JAEEGJ010002394.1_pt1 | contig 99546 bp, 90 predicted proteins | sample 8958761 | NCBI WGS metagenome assembly JAEEGJ01 (sample SAMN16246546, study PRJNA631951) | gut metagenome | biome: gut microbiome; feature: rumen; material: RS-attached | host: Bos | place: Iran: Karaj | collected 2018-10 | reverse complement strand
AGCAATATAGAAAGGCCAACCAACTGACTTGGCACGAAATGAGTAATGGAGAATACATGCAACTGGTTCCAACAGAACTAAATCAGACTTTCACACACTATGGAGGCGTAGCTGAGTATAATGCTATGACAGGCCAAAAGTTGGATACGGAATTTGGGGTGGAAAATGCTTAATTCACTAGAAGTTACTATATGGGGAAAAGAGTTCTCTCTTCCAATTGAATATGAATCTTATGAAGAGGACCCTGTAACGGAACAACAAATAGAGGCTGTAACCTTGTTTACCGAGCATCCTGAATGGTTGGATAATGCTAAACAGTCTGTTGAACAGTATTGTAAAGAACAGGTTTTGAGCGATAATATGAACGACAAAAAGGATAATATATTCAGCTATATTAAGCCTGTTTACTTTTTTGTTGAACAAAATGAACAAGAACCCAGCATAGCCTTGATGCTTAATTATCGTTATGATCCTGAGCATGGCTTGGTTGTTGTGTTTAAAATAGACGGAGAAATTATAGTAGGAAGTCAAGATATAATTCTTTAAGAATATGTTTTGTATTTCGACCGGAGGTTGTTATGAATAAGACAAAAAGACTCTTTGCCACGTTGTTAGCTGTTGTAATGGGTTTAGGCCTTGCAACTGGATGTAACGATGTCAAGAAAATCGGAGAACCCAAATATAAGGCGGTTTCTGGATTCTACTATAGTATCGATAATGGACATACTTATGGTGATGGCATTAAAGAATACTTTGTGGGAAACACCGTATATATGAAGGTTAAGTTCAAGGTGATTTCCGATAAAAAGAAGGTATCCCAAGTTAATGTAGTCTTATCAATCCCTAATATTGAGAGCGTTGAAGCTAAGTACTTAGATGGTCAGGTAATTAAACCTGTTTATGATGCCAAGAGCAATGTTACTTCATATACGTTCACAGCCAGTGCATCAAAGGATCCGGTAGAGCAAGAGTGTGTAATTCAATTTGTCCCTAAAGCAGAGGGTTCAGTCACTATGACATTGGTTTTTGATGACAATGTTGATCCTTCGTATGATAGCCAGAGCACATTGGTATTTATTAATGAAAAACCTTCTGAGACCGAAACGAGTGAAGCGCCGACACCCACATCTACACCCGAGCCGACACCTACCCCTATTCCTGAATCGACTGCTTCTTCAGAAACGATAGCTTCTTCAGAAACCGAGCAAAATAGTTCTAGTAGCACCGAGTCTAGTGAATCAACGACAGAAACTACATCTGAAACCACAAAAAAGAAGTGATATGACGAAGTGTTAATTCGAGCTTGATTTTCTTTTTGATCACTTAGGAAGGATTTCTTGGTAAAACGATTGAAAGATTTGGGGACAATTTGGGGACAATTGCCACGTAAACCTATGAAATCCTATGAAAAAACGCGAATATCAAAAACCTAAAAAAGCTAATAAAGTAAGGCGTTTGCGAGCATTTGTGAGAAGATGCGGATGTTCGTAGGACTGCCTTTTAATCAAGGGGTCTGGAGTTCGAGCCTCCAGTGAGCCACCAAGATGAAATGCCCGCCAACATTGCGTTTGGCGGGCTTTTTGTTTCTGTATTTCTGTAAACTTCTTTTGACATTTAGGATTTTTGCAGGCAATTTGCAGGCAATAGTTTTTTATTAATATTTTTTGCTCATAATATTACCGATCAAATCTCCGGCTTTTCGCTTGTGCTACCAAACACAGTGGCAAAAATGTTATAATTTATAAATAGAGCAAGGAACAAAGGCGTTTCATCTTATGGGATGAGGCGCTTTTTATTTTGCAAGGAGTATGAAATGTCAAAACCGATCATAGGCGTGATGCCGTTATGGGATGACGAGAAAGAGAGCATGTGGATGCTTCCCGGCTATTTTGACGGAATAATCCAAGCCGGCGGAACTCCGGTTATGTTCCCTTTGATATCAGATGAACATGAACTTTATCGTCTCATGGATATATGTGACGGTATTCTTTTTACCGGAGGCCATGATGTCTCGCCCGAGCTGTACAGCGAGAAGCCTTTCGAGAACGTTTGCAGCTGTAAGATGCGTGATGATATGGAGCAGGTTGTGCTCAAAAAAGCAATTGAGACAGACAAACCGGTCCTTGGCATATGCAGAGGGATCCAGTTTATCAATGCGGCACTGGGTGGAACGCTCTATCAAGATCTGCCGACCCAATATCTGACTGAGACAGATCACCATCAGCAGCCTCCGTATGATATTCCTGTCCATTCTGTGGACATCTTGAAGGACTCTGCATTGTACAGCTGTTTGAATGTTGACAGAATACAAGTCAATAGTTATCACCATCAGGCCGTGAAGGACGTTGCACCCTGTCTGAAAGTAATGGCAACTGCAGATGACGGACTTGTTGAAGGGATATACTTGCCGGAACACAGGTTCCTTTGGGCTATACAATGGCATCCTGAATTCTCGTATCTGAAGGATGAGAACAGCCAAAAGATCTTTAAAGCTTTTGTTGATTCCGGCCGCAGTGTTAAAAGTATGATATAACGCATGTTCAATTAATCGGAAGGCAAATAACCATGAAGACAGAATACAAATGGACAGATGGAAATGATAAAGATTTCCGGAAGTTTTATCTTAAGACCGAGGAATTCTACAGCAGTATAGTCGGCGGCCGGAAGAACCGCGAAGCGTTTATTCCGCATAACATCTCGGAGAGCATATCCACTGTTCTGATTGCTTCTGTATCTGGTGTTGCTGTAGGATGTGCCGGATTAAAAGCATATTCGGATTCTGATGTTGAGATCAAGAGAGTCTGGGTAGATCCCGAATTCAGAGGCAACCACATATCAACTGCCATGATGGATGCGTTGGAGAAAAAGGCAATAGAACTCGGATTTAAACGGGCAATCCTTCAGACAAGGCCGCAGATGAAAGAGGCTGTTCATTTATATACAAAGCGTGGTTACTTGCTGACAGATAACTATCCGCCCTATGACAAGCTTGAAGGAGCGATATGTTTCGCGAAGGAATTATGATGGTCAGAGCGGAAAACGAACAGCATATTCAGACAATATCTTCCATTTGTCCGAAATATGCAATCTGCTACATTTAACCCTATGCGGTTTATGCTATACTCCACGATAGTAACGGTTAAGGACAGCGAAACGGAGGGCTGTTTTTTTGAAGATCGATCCGACAGTAAAAAAAGAGACGATATATGTATGTGTTGTCACTTTGATCCTTAGTATGCTGATGGAGTCAGTATTCCTGATCATAAGGCATTGGCAGCTTACTGTCCTGTTCGGAAATCTTGTCGGAGCAGGCGTAGGGATCCTGAATTTCTTTCTCTTGGGTCTGTCTGTCCAAAAGGCGGTAAAAAGCGAGGAGAAGAGGGCAAAAGATATCCTTCGCGCCTCTCACGCTTTAAGATACGCTCTTATGGCTATTCTGGTCGTAACAGCCGTACTCATCCCTTCTGTCTTTGATATGTGGGCAACACTGATATCTCTGCTTTTCGCGACCGTTGCCGTATATACGAGGGCAATATTCAATAAAGACAGGAAAAACGGCAGTATAAGTGCGGAAACAGCTGCAGATCAGCCTGATATCGAAGGAGGAGAGGAATAATGAGCATTGTGTATCTCATTCTCTGCATCCTTTCGATGGCGGCTGCCATAGCGGTCAAGGTTATGTTTGTGCCTGCATCTGACGGTATCGACATATCAGGAGCACATGTATTCTTTACCGTTAAGATGCCTATACAGGATCTTCCGATCACGGAAGCACAGGTCAATTCCTGGTGTGTGATACTTGCCGTAATGTTCCTGTGCCTTTTCCTTACGACGGGTCTTAAGACACGTAACATTTCCATAAGGCAGATGCTCGCGGAATGGATAGTGGAGAAGGTGACGGGTCTTGTAAGGACAAACATGGGAGAATACTTTGAGGGTTTTGCGCCTTTTATAGCAGCAATTTTGGGCCTTTCCGGCTTCTCAAGCCTCTCATCGCTTTTGGGGCTCTTCCCGCCGACATCTGATATCAACATCATTGCTGGCTGGGCGATACTTGTATTCTTCCTGATCACGTACTACAAGATGAAAGCCGGCCCCTGGATCTACCTTAAGAGCTTTGGTCAGCCGCAGCCGCTTTTGGCTCCGCTTAACATCATAAGTGAGGTCGCTACCCCGATATCGATGGCATTCAGACATTACGGAAACGTCTTATCCGGTTCGATCATATCGGTACTCATTGCAGTAGGACTTACCAAACTGTCTCACAGCCTGTTCTCGTTCCTGCCGGGTGCGCTTGCCGATTTCCCTTATCTGAGGATAGGTATTCCGGCTGTGCTGTCGATCTATTTTGATCTGTTCTCGGGATGTCTCCAGGCTTTTATCTTCGCAATACTTACCATGCTTTATGTGGCAGGAGGGTTCCCTGCTGAGGAATATGCCGCAAGGAAAAAGAAAAGACAGGAACGTGCCGCAGCCAAAGCAGCATGTTCACATACCGCAGGAAAGAATGCGGAGCTTTAAGATACAAACAACATACGGAGGTATTTAAATATGTTGGAACTTGCAATCGGAATCATCTTAGGTGGATGTGCTCTCGGTGCAGGCTGCGCCATGATCGCCGGTATCGGTCCCGGTATCGGTGAGGGACATGCAGTTGCAAAGGCCTGCGAAGCTATCGGCAGACAGCCTGAGTGCAAAGGCGATGTTACTTCAACAATGCTCATGGGTTGCGCCGTCGCAGAGACAACGGGTCTTTATGCGCTCGTTATCGCTATTCTTTTGATCTTTGTTGCGCCCGGAAGATTCGTGGATATCCTTTTGAAAGCGATCGGTCGCTGAAACGGAGTCTGACACATGCAGGATCTGGATATTATTTCGATAAATATCTGGCATATAGTCATCTCGCTGGCGAACCTCGTAATACTTTTCCTTATACTCAAAAAGCTTCTTTTCAAGCCTGTAAAAAAGATCGTCGACAAGAGGCAGAAAGAACTTGAGGCGGAATACTGCAAGGCCGAGAAAACACAGGCGGAGGCCGATGCAATAAAAGCTGAGTGGGAAGGTAAGATGGCGACAGCGGAAGCTGAGGCTGACAAGATCATAAGCGATGCCGTCGAACGTGCGGACAGCCGTAACGAGGTCATGCTCTATGAATCCCGTGAGAAAGCCGATCAGATCATCCGTAAAGCAAAAGCTGATATCGAACGCGAGAGGAAAGATGCAAGAGAAACGATCAAGAAAGAGATCGTTGACGTATCCCAGGCTCTTTCCGAGCAGATCATCGGACGTGAGATCAACATGGATGACCATCGCGACCTGATAGACAGAGCCATCGACAGAATAGGTGAACAGCAGTGACTAATGTAGGAAGAGAATATGCGATCGCATTATTCGAGGCCGCCTATGAAGACGGTTCACTTGATGCTGTAAGAGATGATCTCACAGAGATCAGAAAACTGCTTAAAAAAGAGCCGGATTACATCTCTTTCCTGATGAATCCGGGGATACCCAAGGAAGAAAGGCTTGATTCATTGTCCGAAGCTTTTGAGGACAATGTTGAGCAACTGCTTTATTCGTTCCTTGCGGTAATGACCACAAATAATCATCTGAATGAATTCTTTACCGCTGCAAAAGAATTCGAGAAGATGTATGAAGATTATAAGAAGATGAGTTTTGCCGTTATTACAAGTGCGGTCAAACTGACTGATGAGGAAAAAAGAAAGATCGTGACACGCTTAAGAAAGGTTACGGGAAAAGCAATCTTTCCGGTATACAAGATCGATCCGTCAATTGTCGGCGGAATTACCATAACCTGCGACGGAAAGTTCTTTGACGGAAGTGTTGTCAGGAATCTTAAGAACATAAAGGAAGCGATATCGTAATGGCTGGAAAACCTGAAGAAATAAGCAATATCATCAAAGAGCAGATCCGCAATTACAAAACGCGTGTAGACATGGGTGAAGTCGGAACTGTCGTATTGGTCGGTGACGGCATAGCCTCCGTATACGGACTCCGTAACTGCATGTCAACAGAACTGCTGGAATTCGATGACGGTTCGGTCGGACTTGCCCAGAATCTCGAGAATGACACTGTCTCTGTAGCGATCCTTTCCGATAAGAATGACATCAGGGAAGGAACCAAGGTTAAGCGTACGGGTACCGTCCTTTCGATTCCTGTAGGCGAAAGCTTCTTAGGCAGAGTCGTAAATCCTCTGGGCGAGCCTATCGACGGCAAAGGCCCCATATTCGGTGAAGCAAGAAGGCCTGTTGAAGCCGAGGCTCCCGGAATCATCGAGAGACAGAGCGTATCAACGCCTCTGCAGACAGGCATCAAAGCCATTGACTCCATGATCCCCATCGGACGCGGTCAGCGTGAGCTCATCATCGGCGACCGTCAGACCGGAAAGACCGAGATCGCGATTGATACGATAATCAACCAGAAAGACAAGAATGTTATCTGTATATACGTTGCCATTGGTCAGAAAGCGACTTCTGTCGTATCCCTGGTCTCGGACCTTGTAAGAGAAGGCGCGATGGCATACACGATCGTTGTTTCCGCAACCGCTGCCGAGAGTGCCCCGGTCCAATACATAGCTCCTTATTCAGGCTGTGCCATGGCCGAGTATTTCAGAGAGCAGGGCAAAGACGTTCTCATCATTTACGATGACCTGTCAAAACACGCAGTCGCTTACAGAGCTCTGTCACTTCTTATCAGGAGACCTCCGGGAAGAGAAGCTTATCCGGGTGATGTTTTTTACCTCCACTCAAGGCTTCTCGAGCGTGCAGCCTGCGTATCTCCGGAGTTTGGAGGCGGATCCATTACCGCTCTTCCCATTGTCGAGACACAGGCAGGTGACGTATCCGCTTATATACCGACAAATGTAATCTCAATTACTGACGGACAGATATTCCTTGAGACAGAGATGTTCCACAGTGGCATCATACCTGCTATCAATCCGGGTATCTCCGTATCCAGAGTCGGTGGATCTGCGCAGGTCAAAGCGATGAAGAAGGTTTCCGGCGAATTAAAGCTTTTATACTCACAGTACCGCGAGCTTCAGGCTTTCGCACAGTTCGGTTCGGATCTTGATGCAGATACGCGTGCAAGACTACATTTGGGCGAGCGTATCGTGGAAGTGTTAAAGCAGGACCGTAATGCACCTGTTCCTGTCGGAGGCCAGGTTGGAATAATCTATGCGGTTATCAACGGTTATCTCAATGACGTGGCTCTTGGCGATATCAAGAATTATCAGACAAGGCTTTATGAGAAACTCGATCACGAGCATAAAGACTGGATGGTAAGGATCAGCAAGGGCTCCTGGACTGAAGAAGACGAAGAGGAACTTAAAGGCGTCCTTAACAAAATGAGCAAGAAATAAGACATGGGCAAGGATATAAAATCATTAAGGACAAGGATCAAGAGTTTCGGCTCCACATTGCACCTTACGGGTGCGATGGGTCTTGTCGCTTCATCAAAGATAAAGCGAGCGTATGATGCCATGGCTGCCGGCCGTGAGTATTCTGCTGCAATATCCGATGTGACAAGAAGACTTGCCGCCTGTCCCGAATGCAGCAAGAGTCCTTATTTTGGTATTAACCGTCCTAAGGCTGAAGAAGATACTGAAGAAGGTTCTGCACAAAAAGGATGTGTCACGAGACTTATCGTAATAGCAGGTGACAGAGGTCTTTGCGGCGGGTACAACGCCAATGTGTTCAGGACTGTAAGAGATATGGAATATGTTGACATCCACCCCGTAGGAAAGAGAGCTTTCACAAGATACTCTCCTGAGCCTGAAGGGAATCTTGAAGATGATGAGGAACCCTCATATCAGTCTTCTGAATACTACACATATGAGGAAGCCGAGGCTGAAGCCAAGCTTTGCTGTGAGGATTTCCTTGCCGGAAGGATTGACCGCGTCGGTATCGTATACAACAGGTACGTCTCTATCATCAGCCAGGTGCCGGATGTTTTCTGGATCCTGCCGATGGAGAGGGGAACTGAAAGATGTGTTGATACGGGCGTTTTCGAACCGTCGCCTGATGAACTGTTCGAAAACATCGTATTGAAATACTTTGCGGCCAAACTGTATGCGCTCGTAAAAGAGAGTTTTGCGTGTGAGGTTGCTGCAAGAAGAATGGCGATGGACAGCGCAAAAAAGAATGCGCAGCAGATGATCGATGATCTGACGCTTGAATATAACAGAGCCCGTCAGGGTGCGATCACTCAGGAGATCACTGAGATCGTAGCCGGTGCGGGAAAGTAGGAGGTTCGTAATGGACAGAAATATCGGAATGGTCGCGCAGGTAATGGGTCCTGTCGTGGACGTAAGGTTCGCAGAAGGATGTCTGCCTCCGATCAACAATGCTCTTGAGATCATGATAGGCGAAAGGCGCCTCGTGGTCGAGGTAGCCCAGCATATAGGAGACAGCACCGCCAGATGCATCGCAATGTCTTCGACCGACGGCCTTAAGAGAGACTCTGAAGCGATCGATACAGGCAAGCCCATAAGTGTTCCTGTTGGACGTGAGACATTGGGCAGGATATTCAATGTCCTGGGTGAACCTACAGATCTGAAGCCGGCACCGGCAAATGCTCCCCGTTGGGATATTCACAGGCCCGCGCCCGAGTATGCGGATCTCTCGTCAAACAAAGTGATACTGGAGACAGGCATCAAGGTCATCGACCTTCTGTGCCCTTATTCCAAAGGCGGTAAGATCGGTCTGTTCGGAGGAGCAGGCGTAGGCAAGACCGTGCTTATCATGGAACTTATCAACAATATCGCGAAAGAGCACGGTGGCCTTTCCGTTTTTACCGGTGTCGGTGAGCGCACACGTGAAGGAAACGATCTGTTCAACGAGATGAAACAGTCAGGCGTTCTTGATAAGACCGCCTTGGTGTACGGTCAGATGAATGAACCGCCGGGAGCAAGAATGCGTGTGGCTCTGTCAGGTCTTACAATGGCTGAATATTTCAGAGACAACGAAGGCCAGGATGTTCTTCTGTTTATCGACAATATCTTCAGATTCACGCAGGCAGGTTCAGAGGTATCGGCACTTCTCGGAAGAATGCCTTCAGCCGTAGGATATCAGCCTACACTCGCTAATGAGATGGGTGCTCTGCAGGAGAGGATCACCTCGACTGTCAACGGATCCATCACGTCTGTTCAGGCTGTATATGTTCCTGCAGATGACCTGACCGACCCTGCTCCTGCAACGACATTTGCTCATCTTGATGCTACAACGGTTTTGTCCAGAAGCATCGCGTCACAGGGTATCTATCCTGCCGTAGATCCTTTGGAATCCACAAGCCGACTTTTGTCACCTGAGGTCCTTGGCATGGAACACTATGAGACAGCAAAAGAAGTTCAGCGCATAATTCAGCGTTATATGGAACTTATGGACATCATCGCGATCATGGGTCTTGATGAACTTTCAGATGAGGATAAGGTGCTGGTAGAACGTGCACGTAAGATCCAGAGATTCTTATCACAGCCTTTCCACGTATCCGAGAAGTTTACGGGTATCGAAGGTACATATGTGCCGCTGTCCGAGACTATCCGCGGTTTCCGTGAGATCATAGAAGGCAAGCATGATGATCTTCCCGAATCAGCATTCCTCTTCGTCGGAACGATTGATGAGGCTGTGGCTAAAGCTGCAAAAAGCGGTAATAAGTGATCATGAAAACCTTTGCTCTTAAAGTCATAACGCCCAAGGGTGCTGTTATCGATAAACCGGTGTCAGGTCTTTATCTGCGCGGCAGTGAAGGTGATCTTGCAATATTTGCAGGACACGTGCCTTTTGTAACAGCCGTCAGGGAAGGCAAGTGCACCATTGTTTATGATGATTCATCCGATGATACGGAAGCGGAGATCGGAGCCGGCATGCTTAACATTACAAATGATAAGGTGACACTTATCACCGAGAACTGGAAAGCATGATCTGATATCAGGTGTTTTTGGCTCTGTTGAGCATCATTTCTGCAACCCCCGAACGGAGTTCCAAAAACCGGATGAGCCTTTCGCGCTCATCCGTTTTCATGCCGCGGTTGATCCATCCCATAACTTTGCCAAAGCATTCGTCTTCGTAAGCATGAAGGATTATCAGGCGGTCTTCTTCTGATATGGCATCAGTTTTGAAGATCACTTTCCCATATTCCGTGATCACGTATTCGCATATGCGCCACAGATGCAGTTCAAAAAGAGCTCTGTCTGCCGAACTGCAGACATGCCGGATTATCTTTCTGTTCTGTTCTGCAAATTCCATGACAGCGAGCATGGCTGAATTTATGGAATCGACTGAAGGGTACCTGGCGATGAGTTCATCTGCCTTCTGTTCTACTATGTATTCTATAAGAGCCGGAATGTCTTCGAAATGGTAGTAAAAAGTATTCCGGTTGATATTGCACTGATCAACTATATTTTGAACGGTTATCTTTTTGACAGGTTCATTTTCCAATAAAGATATGAAAGCATCACAAATATGTTGTTTGGTTCTGACAGCCATGATGAACACCTCTGTTTTTTAGAATTATAATACGAATGCCCCGCTTTTTCTGTTGAGTGGCAATACAGCTTACAAGGCATCTGAATGGAAGAAAGATACCGTCGGGATTAGATGACCTGAAACATTTGAAACAATTAAAAAGGGCTTTGGTAAACCCAAAGCCCTAATGGTGTTTTTGCAGGAGTTAATTAGCCTTCAATGGCAATTGTAGTATTGGAAGGAAGCTCTTTTAGCTCTTTCTTCGGAATTGTGAGTTTCAGAACACCGTCTTCGAACTTGGCCTTAACATCTTCAACCTTTACGCCGTCCCCGACATAAAAGCTTCTCTGCATAGCGCCTGCATATCTTTCCTGACGGATGACCTTGCCAAGTCTCTTTTTCTCGTTGTCATGCTCCTTGGAAGCAGCGATCGTCAGGTAACCGTTTTCGAGATTGATCTTGATCTGATCTTTCTTGAATCCCGGAAGATCCATATCCATCTCAAAATCAGTCTCAGTCTCATGAACATCGGTCTTCATCAGGTGCTGAGCGTTCTTCCCGTAAAGGTGCTTGTCGATATTGGCAAGCTCACGTGTCGGGAAACCCCAATAATCATCAAACAAATCTTCTCCAAACAAACCGGACATCAACATAATGATCATCTCCTTTGAAAATGTTGTTATCCGAGCATTAGAGCGGAGGTCTGATCCATTTTATTGATCTTCGTTCCTTTGTTCTGATTACATTATAGCCCCCTTTGTTAGCACTCACAAGCAGAGAGTGCTAATCAAAATCAACCATGTTTAAACAGCTGTTTTGTGCAGTATTAAACGCTCCGGTTTTCGGCAAGGGGACTATAATAATGGGGGTTTATGCATTTTGTATGCTTTTTGACACGCATTAGGGCAATAGAATAGTCATACCATTAATAAACGGTAATGGCTAAATATTTTACAAAATGTATATTTATTCAATAACAATTCAATAAGTTATTAACCGAAATAATTGGACGATTCAGAACGGATTCCAAGAACATGTAGCCAAAATGTAGCCACTAAGTATATTACCCACCGGTATTGTACTGCGGGTTTGGTGTTTTTGCAGCTTTAATTTATTTGGGACCGAGATTGCTGCTGCTTGTGATGTAAAATAATGCTGAAAGGAGATGATGTTTTGAATTTCAGCAGGAAATACTACATCTTCGGAGCACTGTTAATGGCTGGTATTGCAGCGCTTTTCGTATGGAAGAAGTTTTGGGCGATGGCTGCTGTTTTTGCTGCCTTGTTTGTGCTGTACGTCTTCCTGCTGGTCAGAATGATCATCAAAGAGAAAAAAGAAGCAAAGCACAGCAATTCTTTTAAACAGATTAAACTTATCGCAACTGACGGACAGAGAAGAGCATATCAGACGTTTTATCCTTCGCTTCTCGATGGGATAGAAGACTGGGAAAGAGAAGAGATAGAGGACTATATCTGGGAATGCTTTAACAGCGGTCATTACTGGGATATGGCTCCGCTCCTTCCAAAACTTACGAAATATGACGGGATAGATGCACTTAAGAAGGGTTATTCTTCTGCAGGCACAGACGAAGACTGGAAACGCAGTGAGTGTGCCTGGGTGCTTTATCGAGTAACCGGTGATGAACAGTACAGCTCTGACAGCAGTTTAATGAATTGAATACGTGCACAAGACGTTATCGGCATCGGCTGAAGGTGTGAAACAGAAGAGACTCATGAAAAACTACATGATATACACTCCGATGTTACAACCCGGATACATCTGATGTTTAGAATGGCTTCATGACAACAGAAACGTTTAATGAGTGTCAAATACGGATGATTACGAGGTGATCAAATGAAAAAGAATACAATAATCGGATTGGGACTTGCCATGGCATCGGTAGTATCCATGACAGCGGCATTCCCGGTCTTTGCAGATGTCAAGCCGGTTAACATCGAGACAACGGGAACCGTTATCTCTATCAGTGATAAAACCAGCGAAAACGATCTATTTAACGCCGGTGAAACGGTCGTAACAGAGCAGGGAAAGGGTGATGAAAAGGCTTCAGTAAAGTTCGACCCTTCCAAGAGCACTAACCTGTGCAGGCTGGATTACGATCCCAAGACGCTCGAAGATCCCGGTCCTGCAGCAAAGCCTTCCGATTTTAAGGATGCTGCAATTAAGAAGATTGCTGAGGAATATGCATTGAAGGGTTATTCTCTTACAGACTGCAAATTCGAAGCAACACATCATGCATCAGGATGCGGCAGTACGGATTATGTTTTCTGCAACGGTTTTTCCGCGGTAGATGATGACAATAAGGGCAACAACACCTGCTTTATCGAGGTGGTAAAGGCAACTCCTGAGGAATTCAAGTGGTTCTTGTCACTGTTTGATGAAGGCGCATTCAAAGTCAGCAAGAAGGGCAGTACAGAAGAATACAGCTTAAAGGATTCGCTTCAGACAGAGATAATTTCCTATAACAAGGATGACCAGATTCTGAAGATCGAGATCAGGTTTAATCCTGAAGCTTCCAAGAACGCTGTAGGCTGATGATAGAATATAAGAGTGCAGATCTTTTGAAAGAGAAGCGCCGGACGTGTCCGGCGCTTTTATGTTCATTTAACTTTTATCTTAAACGATGTCTTCTTCCAGCTGCTCGGCTTGACAGTTTCGGTGCCAAGCGCCATGATCTTAACGTTTATCTTGTAAGTGCCCCTTTTAAGTTTCTTCTTTACGGTAACTTTTCCTGTTCTGGCATTGACCAGGATCTTCGCGTTGCCGGAAGTCTTTTTGTAGAACAAAGTGCCCTGACCCTTTTTCTTGAATGAGATCACTTTTGAAATGCTCAGGACCTGATTCTTTTTCTTTACCTTCTTATACTTGACTTTGGCAGTCTTGCCTTTGACCGTCAAAGGATTAGCAGCAAGCTTCAGGAAAGTAATACCCTCATCCGTAAGCGCGGTGCAGCCCGGGAAAGAATTAGTTGTATCGGAGGCATATAGCTCTTGGGTGATGCTGACGTTTTTCAGTTTGGTGCAGTTTTCAAATGCAAACGATTCAAGTTTTAGTACACTTGCAGGGATCTTTATGCTTTCAAGACTGGTGCAGTCCTTAAAAGCCTCTGCTTCGATCTTTGTAACACCATGCTCGATCGTGACGTTGGTAAGGCTTTCACAACCTGAAAAAGCATACGCGGGAATTGTAAGTAAACTGCCTGGAATGGTGATCTCTTTAAGACTCTTACAGGAAGTGAATGCTGCCCATCCGATAGAAGTAACGCCGTCAGGGATGTTTACGCTCTTAAGATTATAACAGTATTCAAAAGTCCATGCTCCGATCTGCTTCGTGCTCTTGGGAAGAGTAACGCTTTCAAGTGATCTGCAATTATAGAAGAGGAAGCTCTCGATTTCAGTAACGCCTTCCGGTATCGAAACACTCTTAAGACCGGAACAGTCTTCAAAAGCTGCCATGCCAATTTTCGTAACAGTGTCGGGGATAGTGATGCCTTCAAGCTTTGGGCAAAGCCAAAAAGAATTTTCACCAATGGTTTTCAGACCTTTGGGTAACGTGACGTTCTTAAGATTTGAACAATTATAGAAAGCGAAATCGCCTGTTGCTGTTATTCCGCTTTGGATAACAACGTCAGTTATGGAATCCTGATAGGCCTTCCACGGCGTATTGCACTGGTTATCGTAATTCGGCATGACACCGGTGCCGCTGATCGTAAGCGTTCCGGTTGAATCGTCGAAACTCCATTTGAGATTCTTGCCGAAATTGCCCGAATACTCGGATACGCTTCTTTTCTTGGCAGTCTGCCCGGGAATCTTTTCTTCGGTCTTAACTTCGGACTCGGAAGGTTCTGTTTCAGCCGGTACGGTTTCCTTGGGCTTATCAGTCTCGGTTTCGGAAGGAACGGTTTCTTTTGATGCCTCGGGTTCAGTCTCAGAAGGCTTTGTTTCCCTAGCTTCAGAAGACTCAGCCTGTTCCGTTTCTTTTGTTTCTTCAGCTGTTGTCCCGGATGACTCAGCAGGTTTCTTTTCAGCCTGTTTTTCAGTCTCTTTTTCCTTGGACTCAGCCGTTTCAACGGTTTCCGTAGTTTCGGGCACGTTTTCGTTTTCATCCGCGAAAACAAAAGAAGGAATCATGCCGGCCGTGATCGCCATTGAAATGAGAACTGCCGTAAAGCGTTTGATCTTCATAATAGATCCCCCTCAAAACTGTGTTTGCTATTCTTAATTATATATCTCAAACAAATGGTTAAGAAAGGCCTGACGTAAGTTGTCAGGCCTTGTTTAGTAAAAGAATATTATTGAGACTTATTATCTCAGTGGCTTGAACGGACTTGAACCAGGTTCTCTGACGAACGGCTTCTCGTCATCCGTTTCGGTAACAAGCTGTCTGAACGGGCTTGATTCCTGGCTCATCTTTGGGGTTGCGGTCACGGTCTTTGCTACCGGACTGGGGAAGAACCTTGAAGTGCCCTCCGACCTCTGTGGGAGCTTTTCGCCGGAACTTTCAAAATCATTTGAAAGTAATGTGCCCGAGTCTTCGCCGAGGAAAGATAATGAGCCGAAATCTGAACTGCCCAATGAAGACAGCGATTCTGAATCGGATGATTCTCCTAATGTGGACATGGGACCTGAATTGGTCGGCATGTTGAACATCTTGGTAGGGTCAACCGGTTTCTTGTGGATCAGGATTGAATCGTCCTGCGGTTCAGCTGTCGTAAAAGCGATCGATCCGAACGCGGATGTGGATATGGGAGCTTCAACTTCAGGTTCCGGTGTATTTAACGGCGCAAACGGGCCGGAAGCTGCAGGAGAAGCAAATGGTGAAGCGCTGGAAGCTGCTGAAGACGCGAAGGGCGAAGCAGCCGAACTTGCCGTAGATGCAAACGGCGATGTTGCAGCAGGTGTCTCAGGCTCTGTTGTTGCTGAAGCCGCCGGCTTAAAAGGACTGTAGGGTGAAGTGATCTGAGCAGACAAAGTGGGAGCGGCCATTTCTGCTTCCTTTGAAGCCAGAGGTTTATTAGCGGCTGCAGCGGCCTGTGCTGCTGTCAACTCCTCGGCTTCTTTTCTTAAAGCAGACATCGGCTTAAGCGGGGTGAAAGCTTTTTCTTCTTTGTATGCAAGTACTGTTGCTTCTGTTTCTTTCTTTTCAGGAACCGGGTTGAATGCGCTCGGAGCAGCTGCGGGAGTGAATGGAGATGCCTTGTCTTCGTGTTTTGCAGTGTTTATCGGCTTGAATGCGCTGGAAGCGAATGGTGACGCCGGAGCAGCAGAAGAAGCGAATGGTGACGCCGGTGCAGCGGAAACTGCAGACGAAGCAAAAGGTGATGACGGAGCAGCTGCTGAAGACGCAAATGGCGATGTTGCTGCCGGTGTTTCATCTTCGGCTTTTGCTGCCGGTTCAGGTCTTGCCGCAGGCCTTGCAGAACCGACAGATGACGGTCTGGAACCGACTGCAGGTCTTGTGGTACGGCTTTCTGTCTTCGCTGCACTGATCGGTTTGAACGGACTTGAAGGAACTGCCGCCTGGGGAGCTGCCGTGGGAGCTTCATCTTCGGCCTTTACAACTTCGGGTCTTGCGACCGGTTTGGAAGCGTAACCGACAGACGAAGGCCTGGAAGCGGCCTCGGGTCTTGCCGCAGGCCTTGCAGAACCGGCAGACGACGGTCTTGAAGCTGCTGCGGGTCTTGTGAAGCGAGTTTCTGTCTTAGCGGTTCCTATAGGTTTGAACGGGCTTGCAACATCGGGTGTCGTGTTCTTAGGAGCAGGAGCTTCTTTCGCTTTCTTTTCGGAAGCAGGTTTGAATGCACTGGGAGTACCTGCGGGATTGTAATTGGATGTCCTGCTTTCGCGCTTGGCAGTTCCTACCGGCTTGAAAGGGCTGGAAGGAGCAGAAGTCTGAGGTGCTGCTTCAGGAGCTTCCGTTTCGTTCTTTGCTGATGCCGCAGGCCTTGTAGCTGCAGGTCTGGTTGCTGCGGGTCTGGTAGCAGCAGGTCGTGTCGCCGCAGGCCTCGTTGCAGCAGGCCTGGTAGCCGCAGGACTTGCTGCTTCGGGTCTTGCTGCAGGCCTTGCAGAACCGACAGATGACGGTCTGGCACCTGCAGCAGGTCTTGTGGTGCGGGACTCTGTTTTAGCAGAACTAATAGGCTTAAAAGGACTTGAAGCGACCGGTACAGTATTCGTGGGTGCCGGTTCCTCATTTTCTGTATTTGCTGCCGCAGGCTTGAATGCGCTGGGCGTAACGGCAGGACTGAAAGCAGATGCTTTGCTTTCTCGCTTTGCGCCGCCGGCCGGTTTGAAAGGACTGAAAGCACTGGTCTTGGGTGCCTCTGCAGGCTGGTTGGCAGAACCCATATTCATGAAGCGCATCGGGCTTTCGGAATGCTGGGGAAGTACGCCTTCCGTGTCCTGTCCATTATCTGACATAAGCGAACCCTGTGATTCAGAGTCGCTCAGGGATGTCTGTGATTTTCCGCATTTCCAGCAGTACTTTGCCCTTTTTGGAAGTTCTGTTCCGCATTCGGAGCAAACGGTAAGAGGCATGGCACATTCCCTGCAGAATCTTGCATCTTCAGAAAGTTCCAGACCACAATTCATACAAAACATAACATGCCTCCAGATTTGTTTTAACAGGCAAAATATTGAAAAACATATTTTTTCAAATATTTCTAACAGTATTATACATTATCAAAAGGCGGTTGTGTTTGCCGAGGAGCAAACCATGCGGACGAACTGAATTTTATCTGTATAGATTTAAGAGTTTATCGTGTGTTTACGGCTGCCTCCGTCCGCAACCTGTTGACACAGTAGGTTATAGATGTTAATTTAGTCGCAAAAAAACAGGAGGAGTGAATATGAAGCGTGTAAGCATTTTAAACGTATGCTGTACATGTTGTAGCTCTATCTCACTCCCGTAAAGACAGGGGCTGTCAGAACATAATCTGATAAGACCTGCAGATCAAGCAGACAGTACGGGAGTTCCTCAGGGAATTCCCGTTTTTCATTCTAAAGAAAGCGAGACATGGAAATGCAGCAGAATGTAAACAAAGAGATCGGAGATTTAGTCAAAAAGGTACTGGCTGATTATGACGGCGGAAAGAACATTGATGCCACCGATATCTTCAATAAACCTGACAGAAATGAAGTCATAGATATCGTCAACAACCTGTTTTTCGTAATGTATCCCGGATACTTTAAGGATCTTACTTACAGGTTCTACAATCCCAAGAACGGAATCGCGCTGATGCTCGAGGACATCTTCTACCGCCTGAACAAGCAGGTAGCGCTTGCTATCGATTTTAAAGGCACGATGACTGAAGAGAAGAGGAAGGAAGAAAGCTACCGTATCTGCACTGCTTTCGTTGAAAAGATACCTCAGATCAGGGAATACCTTGAAACGGATCTGCTTGCAACTTATGACGGCGATCCTGCTGCAAGCAGCTTTGAGGAGATCATCATAGCGTACCCGGGCCTCATCGCCATTACTATCTATAGAATGGCTCATGAGCTTTATCTTCTGAATGTTCCGGTAATTCCAAGGCTTATGACTGAGTTTGCTCACTCCAGAACTGGAATAGACATCCATCCGGGAGCTACGATCGGCAAGAATTTCTTTATCGATCACGGTACCGGTATTGTAGTAGGTGAGACTTCCATCATCGGAGAGAACGTGAAGATCTATCAGGGTGTTACCATCGGAGCTCTTTCAACCCGCGGCGGTCAGAAGCTTTCGGGAAAGAAACGTCATCCGACCATAGAGGACAACGTTGTAATCTATGCCGGAGCTTCGATCCTCGGAGGCGAGACTGTTATCGGCAAGAACTCGGTTATCGGAGGCAACACGTTCATTACGAGTTCTGTACCGGCTGATACCAGGGTCAGCATAAAGAACCCTGAAATGGAATTCTATTCTTCCGGCAAAAAGCATGTCAAAGAAGAGATCCGGCAGAGTGAAGAGTGGTTTTACATAATCTGATCTCTGAAACTGAAAACTCATGATCGAATCCCTGCCTGACGTTGATCAGACAGGGATTTTTCTTTGCCGTGAGACATGAGACAACCTGTGTCCCATTCAGCAAAATGGGGCTTTTGCCCGTTTTGTGTCCTTTAAAATCCATCCGGCGAGACCTAGCATGTGGACATCAAGCAAGCCACACGGAAAACGTGAACGGCTGAGATTTTGGAGGAGAAGAAAATGAAAAGAAATGAAAAAACAACATCAGTAGCAGTTAATGTTATCATTGCTCTGATGGGACTTACTGCACTTGCTCTGGTCATTTATTCGATGGTGACTGACAAGGTAACACCCTATCTGGCATTAAGCCTCGGGTTATCCGGATTTGCAAATATATTCGGATGCATTTACAGGAACAGAAGGAGAGAAGAGGAAGATGGATCTTGTGAAAATCGGAGCGTTTCTTAAGGAACTGAGAAAAGAAAAGAATATCACTCAGGAAGAACTCGCAGACAAAATGGGAGTCTCTCGAAGAACCGTTTCCAGATGGGAGACAGGATCCAATATGCCTGACATGGACATCCTGATCGATATTTCCGATTTTTATGAAGTGGATCTCAGAGAGATCCTGGACGGAGAAAGGAAGGACGTCAAAATGGATAACGAAACTAAAGAAACCGTATTGAAGGTAACGGAGTTTAATAACGAAGAAAAAGCAAAAGCATTGAAGAATCTGCATGTGGTATTCATTGTGGCCATGATCTTTTTGATCGTATTGATCGCAACCCAGTTTATTGATGGTCTGAATGATCACCTGAGGAATTTCCTCACCGGAATGAGCATGGGAATCGGACTGGGAATGACAATCGTCGGAGCTATCTTAACAAGCAAATACGCAAAAGATATCAGGGAATTCAAGATGCGCCTGCTTGGCAAGAACAAGACCTGATTGCCACATTTTTCAGCAAAAAAACATTAAAAGGGTATGCTTCGGCATATCCTTTTTCTGATATTTTTGTCTGAAATCTGACTTGAATGCCTTGAAATTGCGGTAATTCAATGACAAAGAGGTTACAAAAGCCCTGTTTGCCTTACTTTTGCGCAAAAACGGCCATCCCCGATGATAGAATAAAGTAACTTTCGACTTAAATTAGGGAGGTCTGGATTTGTATAAGGCAGCGGCCAAGTTATTGTGCGGAGCTCTCAGCGCAGTCTTTACGCTGGGATTCCTGAACATTGACGATCACGATCCTGTGGATGAGAAGATCAATCTCCAGAGTCCGTCGCTCGTCTATGTAAGCATGGCCGGAAGATATGCAAATGCTGACATCATTGCCAAGCAGGAAGAAGCCGACCGCCTTGCGGAAGAGGCTGACACCGAGGAAGAGGCAGATGCTGCACGCATATACAATTCAGAATTCTTCAATCTTGAGAACTACACGATCACCGCACCCGTCAACTATGAGGAAATAGCTGATAAGGTCAGAGGCGAAGAAGGAAACGACGATAACAAGGAGAATTACGACGGTAATAATCTTTGGGTAAAGAATCTCACCAAGGCTTATTCCGGACCCAGCACTTCATCCAAGGTGATCGGCAATGTAGGCAAGGGAACTAAGCTTATCAGGATCTCTTATTCGGGAGACTGGTCATATGTAAGGCTTTCCAACGGGATAAAGTGCTATCTGCCTTCATCCGTGCTTTCAGGAAAAAAGGTTGCCACACCTACGCCTTCTCCTACACCTTCACCCACACCCAAGCCTAAGAAGAAGAAACCGACTCCCAAGCCGGCACCGAAGATCACATCAAAGTCTTACAGCACCACGGTCTATGCTGCCACATCCATAGTTGCGCGCAGCGGCCCCGGTATCACATATGCGAAGGTAACAACCCTTAAAGCAGGTACTGCCATTAAGGTCGTCGCAAAGACAAGCAACGGCTGGTATAAGTCCGACAAGGGCTGGTATGTATTGAGCACTATTACCACGACAAAGGCTTCTTCCACAAAGAAGGCTACGCCGACACCCAAGCCCTCTTCATCTTCAACTGTTAAGAGGGGAGACAAGTCCGGCGGTTTTGCAAAGTACATCAGAAGCTTCATTGGATGCAAATATGTATCCGGCGGTGCGTCACCTTCAGGTTTCGACTGCTCCGGCTTCACGATGTATTGCTACAAGAATTACTACAATATCAAGCTGCCTCACGGTGCCAACATGCAGACAAAGTATGGTACCAAGGTAAGTTTTGACAGCATGCAGGTAGGGGACATCATTTACTTCGACCACGATCATAACGGCAAGGCAGATCATGTCGGCTTATATGTCGGAAACGGAGAAATGGTGCATGCTTCAGGAGTTAAGACGGGCGTTAAATGCGTCAGCGTCAGCAAACTCAAGGATGTTTTTATGGTAAGAAGGATTCGCTGATTGAAGACACGTACACTTAAGATAATCACCGGTATTTTGACAGCGGTAACAACGCTGACTCTTCTTGACCTCGGAGGAGGAAAAGGCGCGCAGAACGAAATTAAGCTTCAGGCTCCTTCGCTTGTTTATGCAAGCGTATCCAGCAGATATGCAAATGCGGGCGGTTTCGTCAGCGAAGATGAGGAAGAAGCCGAGCGCAGGGCTGAAGAGGCTGATACAGAGGAAGAGAGCGATCTTGTAAGAGCCAATAATCCCGATGTTTTTAATCTTGATGACTACACGATAACTGCTCCCGCCAACTATGAGGAGATCGCCGAAAAAGTACGCGGCGAGGAAAACGAAGGCGAGGATGAGAACAAGAAGGACGGCAAGTACATCTGGACCAAAGATGCGATGACCAAGATCTATGCCGGACCGAGCGGTTCTTCGAAGGTTATCGGGCACTGCAAGAAGGGTACAAAGCTCATAAGGATCTCTTATAACGGTGACTGGTCTTATATCAGATTCCTGAATAACAGGAAGGGTTATATACTTACCAGCAGTGTTTCTTCAAAGAAGGTAAGTACTCCGACACCTACACCGAAACAGTCAAAATACTATATTCCGCAGCCCAAAAAGAACTGTGTTTATATCCTGGGCGACCTCGTCTATGCACGTTCCGGCCCCGGCATCACATATCCGAAAAAGGCTTCATACAGAAGAGGCACGGAGATCGTTGTTGTTTCAACGACCAATAACGGATGGATAAAGACCGACAAGGGATTCTATATTAAGAAGAGCCTTACCGTTGATTATCCGATCACCTGGGATAAGAAGAAGGCAACACCTACGCCTACACCCAAGCCCTCTGCAGCACAGCTCAGATACATGAGGCTTTCGGGTTTCGTAAGATATGTAAGCAGTTATGTCGGATGCAGATATGTTTACGGCGGATCCACGCCTTCAGGTTTTGACTGCTCCGGATTCTCGATGTACTGCTACCAGAAGTATTACGGTATACATCTGCCGCATGGCGCCAACATGCAGATGCACCGCGGACGAAAGGTAAGTCTGAGCGCGCTGCAGGCAGGAGACCTCATATTCTTCGATCACGACCATAACGGCAGGGCTGACCATGTCGGTATCTATATCGGCGGCGGTAAGATGGTCCATGCATCCAACCCGAGAACGGGCGTCGTTAAAGTAGCCTTGGCGGGCAGGAAAGACGTTATAGCTGCGAGAAGATATATCTGACGAAATTGTCAGAGCTCCAAAGACATTCTCTTTATTGCTTCAGTAAGCACATCTATGTCTGCTTCAAAATCAGACAGACGTCTTGATTCGTTTGCCTGATGGCAGACATCTTCCTGCCAGGGAGCCTGAAGTCCGAAAGCTATCGTGTTGGGAATGTGGCGGGCATAAGTGCCTCCGCCTATTGCCAAAGGCTCGGAATACTTTTCTCGGAATGATTCCTCAAAGCCAGAGTATTTGGACATGTTTTCGTTCCAGATATCTGTCAGGATCTTTATCTCGGCTGAGTTCTTGTCCTTGCATACAGGCGCCATGGCACTTCTGGTGCTTGCGCTTAATCCGTACTTTTCAGCGAGCTTTGAAATGTGAGCCGTAATGTCTTCCATTTCGTATGAGATCGGGCATCTGACATCGATTATCAGTGATTCGAGATCACGGTTGCACTTGAGGATGGAAGGATTGGCTGTGACCGTTCCGGATTCATCAGATATGGTGCAGCCGGTGTATTCATAAGCCTTGCAGGGAACGATCTCTTTGTTTATGAAATCGAGAAGGGGAGACTTCTTGAAGTCAAAACCTTCTGCCGTGAGCTTTTTGCAGAGCTCAAAGATAGCATTCACACCGAGGTCAGGCTTTGAAGCATGAGCGGTACGTCCTTCGGCAGTTGTCTTTCCGTTTCCGTAGGATACCCATGCGGATGCGGGAACCATGTTTGCAGCACTTCCGCCTGCAGCCGATACCAGAGAAGCAGGCCCTGAGACCTTGATGTTCATTATGCCTTTTTCCGCGTAGATTACGGGAAATTCAGCATCGGGAGTGATCGCGAATGTAGGGATCTCTCCGTGCTCTGCATAGTATTCAACGCAGGAACATGTGCGCTCCTCGTCTGTTCCGAGGATGAGCCTGACTCTGCAGGGAAGCTCATATCCGGATTCAAGAAGTCTCTTCATCGAAAAGAAAGCGGCGGCAGCCGGTCCTTTGTCATCGACAATGCCGCGGCCTTTGAAGAATTTGCCGTTAAAAGTAAGGTCAAAAGGATCCGTATCCCATCTGTCACCTTCGGGAACAACGTCAAGGTGGCATACTATTCCGAACATCTTCGGAGAGGATTCGGGACCTATCTCGCACCAGCCCACACGGCCGTCCAGGATACCTGTTCTCATGCCGCATTCACCGGCACGTTCAAGGAAGAATTCGAGTGCCTCATAAGGCTTTTCACCGTAAGGCTTTCCGGGCAGCGGATCGCCGCCGGTGCTTTCTATCGAAATGAGTTTTCTTAAGAATTCGAATTCATAGACTGTAAGAACTGCCATAATGTTCCCTCCGGAATCAGTGCTAAATCTATAATACAGCAAAATATGTGCGTTTATTCATTCAGATGCCACTGTATTGCCTACTATGTGTTTTTGATAATTTGCTTTTTTATTATATAATCGCCTCATGGAATTTTTGATACGGGACATTCTTGAATATATTAACGGTGCGGTAACCTGCGCGATGAAGGATCCTGCAGCGACGCTGCTCGTTCTGATGGTCATTCTGCTGGTTATCATAACACCGGGAAGAAAGAATGCCGAAAAAGTCCTTATTCTGCTGGTTATCAGCTTCATTTACCTGATACTTACTTCAAACGTGCTTGCAAGAACCTACGTTTATGCAAACAGGAGGTATTCGCTGAAGCTGTTTACGGGTGACACGTATGAAATGATCGAGAACATCCTTTTGTTCTTCCCTTTGGGAATGCTGATGTGCGGCCTTGATTTCAATACCCGTCCGCTTCATTACTTCAAGGAAAGAAAGACGTATCACTTCATAAGATTCATAATCAGCATGGTGTTTGCCGGCATTTTCACATGCGTGATCGAACTCCTGCAGTATTATCTGAGAGTAGGCGTTTTCACTCTCGATGACATTCTTTGCAACACCACCGGAGCCGCTTTGGGCTACGGCATCGTATTCGGATCGATAATGATCGCACGTAAGCTCAGAAAAGGCAAAGCCGTTAACGGGAAAGAGCAGATAAATGAGCAGCGGACAAACGCGTGATGATGCCGGCGGCGGTCTCTGGAAGGGTTTCGCTGTAGCTGTATTCATAATCCAGGCAATATCCTCGGCAGTTCTCTGCATCAAGGCTTTTTCGCTGGGCATGATCCCAGAGAAGTATCTTTATGCTCTCGTTATTGCACTCTGGCTTCTTCTCATGATCTCTGCACTGCTTTTGTTTGTGGGGATGAAGAATCCTCTTACTGCTTCTTTGGCAGTCAAGCGCACGTTTGCCGTTCTGATAGCCTTTTTTATGTGCTTTACGAGCGTTACCGGTTATAAGGCTTTGAGCAGCGTCAAGACTGCCGTTGACGAGGTTACGGGCAGCAATACCGCTGCGGGTGAAGCCGCGGTCGCTACGATGAACCTTTATGTCATTGCAAAGGATTCTGCAAAAACGGCCGCTGACTGCAAGAGCTATGTGATAGGCACGGCAGTCGGTGAAAACGCGAGAAACTCCAAAGCCGCGCTCAACAAGATGTCTGCCGAGACGGGAACCGCGGTGCAGTCAAAAGAATACGCTTCTGAAGCGGACCTGATCTATGCCCTCTACAGAGGCAAGCTTCAGGCTGTGCTCATCAACTCCGCGATGGCTGAGATACTTACTGAGACCGAAGAATTCCAGGGCTTTATCGGCAAGGCGAGACTTGTCAGGGAATATGACATCACCGAAAGCGATCTTGAGTTCATTCCCGGAAAACCTGAGGATAATGAAACCGCCGCGACAAAAGCAACAAATCCCATTCAGAGCGACAATGAAGTTGAGGGCGGCATCACCACCACTCCGTTCATTCTCTACATAAGCGGATCAGACACGAGAAACAAGCAGTTCAAGACGTCAAGAAGTGACGTCAATATCCTTATGGTGGTCAATCCCAAAACAAAGCAGATACTCCTGGTCAATACACCCCGTGACTATTACATTCCGAATCCCAAGAGCAGTGAAGGCGAGCGCGACAAGCTTACCCATCTCGGTCTTTACGGCGTAGGATGCTCAATGCAGGGCTTGGGCGATCTTTACGGTTGCACTGTCAATTATTCCGCCCAGATCAATTTTACCGGTCTTGAAACGCTGGTAGATGAGCTTGGCGGGATTACGGTCGACAATCCGCAGGAATTCTCCGTAGTTAACGGATATCACTACAAGAAGGGCAAGATAACGCTTAACGGCAAGGAGGCTCTGGCATACGCTAGGGAGCGTCATGCTTTCACGTCAGGCGACAACATGCGCGGACAGAACCAGATGCGCATAATCACGGCGATCATCAACAAGGCGACTTCGTCTAAATCGCAGGTTCTCATGAACTACAGCGGCATCCTTAATGCGCTTTCGGGCATGTTCAAGACCAGCATGCCGTCATCTGACATCGAAAAGCTGGTAAAGATGCAGCTTAATGACATGGCGCAGTGGAAGATAAAGACATATGCCGTAACCGGAAAGAACGGTTCTGAGACCACGTATTCATCGCCCAACTATAAGTCTTACGTTATGTGGCCGGACGACAAGGCAGTCTCAGAAGGCGCTTCAAAGATCCGGAAGGTTTTGGACGGACAGATACTGCAGTAAATCTCTTTACAATTTTATTTTTTAATATAAAGAGTTTGTGGTAGTATTATGCAGGCAAGAAAAATTCTCAAGGGGAGAGTCTTGAATGTATAAGGTTTGTCATATGACAAGTGCGCACCCGAGGTATGATCCTCGTATCCTCGAAAAAGAATGCACTTCTTTGGCAAAAGCCGGCTTTCAGGTTTATCTTATCGTAAATGACGATAAGGCAAATGAGCAGGTCAAGGGCGTAAACATTGTTTCAACGGGGATGAAGTTCTCCGGCAGAAGAGCCCGTATGACCAAAGGCGCAAAAGCCGTATACAGAGTTGCAAAAGAACTCGACGCCGACGTTTACCATTTTCATGACCCCGAACTTCTCCCTTACGGCTTAAAGCTCGCAAAAGCCGGAAAGCACGTCATCTATGACAGCCACGAGGACTGCTATAAGCAGATCAGCATCAAGTCATACATTCCCGGAATAATCAGAAAACCTGTTGCAAAGTGGTTCCTTAACTATGAATCCAAGGTTTCCAGAAGGGTGGATGCAGTTATCTTTCCCGCACCGAGCCCTGACGGCAATACTATCTTCCACGGCCGCTCCAAGAGAGATGTCCTTATCGGCAATCTTCCGATCTTAGGCAGCGACAGAGAAGTGGATGTCAGAGCTAACATTCCGAAGAAGACGATCTGCCAGGTCGGAGCGCTGACAGCTGCCCGCGGCATTACTGAAATGATAATCGCAGGCTACAGAACGGGCTCGAGAGTTATCCTTGCAGGCCCAATAACCGAAAGCTATATGGAAACCCTTAAGCAGATGCCTGAATTTGCCTGTGTTGATTACAGGGGCGTTTTGAAGCATGATGAGGTGCAGGGCATCTTAAAGGAATCGGCAATAGGTTTTTCCGTCCTTCATAATGTCGGACAGTATAAGGACCTTACAAACCTTCCGACCAAGGTGTACGAATACGGTTCTTACGGACTTCCCATAATCGGATCCGTAACACCGCCTTCTCTGAAGGATTTCCTTGAGAAGAACCACTGTGGAATCGCGGTGAAAGCCGATGATGTCGATGAAATTGTAAATGCACTCGATTATTTATATAATCATGCGGATGAGGCTGTAGCCATGGGCCAAAACGCCAAAGCGGCGGTTGAACGTGACTATAACTGGGAAACAGATGCTAATAAGCTGATAGCGCTTTATAACGAAATACTGGAAGAAACACATTAAAGGAGATACGCCAATGAAATATGCTCTGATCGGATGCGGAAGGATCGCAGTAAACCATGTTAAGGCAGTAAACAACAACAATCTTGAGTTTGTTGCAGCCTGCGACACCGTTCCTGAAAACATTGATATCCTTTTCGGCAAGCAGGAGCCCGTTAACATGGACGGCATTGCCAGATATACGGATTACAAGCAGATGATCACTGAGCACCCTGACATCGAGCTCATTTCGATCGCTACTCCTTCCGGGATCCACGCCGAGATCGCTCTTTACTGCATCGACCACGGCATCAACGTCATCATCGAAAAGCCTATGGCTATGAACATCGCTGATGCCGATGAGATCATCAGACGTTCAGAGGAGAAGGGCGTTGTGGTATCCGCATGCCACCAGAACAGATTCAACGTAGCTGTCCAGAAGATGAGAAAAGCTCTGGAAGCAGGCAGATTCGGCACCATCTCACACGGTAGCATCCACGTAAGATGGAACCGCAACAAGGCATATTACGATCAGGCACCCTGGAGAGGAACCTGGCAGGATGACGGCGGATGCCTCATGAACCAGTGCATCCACGGCATCGATCTCCTCAGATGGATGATGGGCGGCGAGGTAGAGTCCGTATATGGTGTAACCCGTCAGCAGTTCCATCACTATCTTGAAGCCGAAGACGTCGGAATGGCTGTCGTAACCTTCAAGAACGGCGCTGTCGCAACGATCGAAGGTACTACAAACGTTTATCCCAAGAACCTTGAGGAAACACTGTACCTGTTCGGAGAGAAGGGAACGGTAAAGATCGGAGGCACTTCCACAAACAACATCGATGTATGGGATTTCTCCGATGAGAGCGAGGAAGATCTTGCAAACAAGGAACTCAAGGAAGCAACGAGCAACGTTTACGGCAATGGCCACACAAGCCTTTTCGCAGACGTCATGGATTCGATCACCAATCACCATAAGCCGTATGTTGATGCCGTCGCAGGCAGAAACGCGCTTGAGATGATCCTGGCAATATACAAGTCAATGAAGACCGGTCAGCCGGTTAAGCTCCCTCTCGAGGACTTTGCCAGCACGGACATGAAAGGAACGTTCTGATCTTTATGGAATACAGAGATTTAAAGAAGCAGTATCAGGTCCTAAAAAAGGATATCGACGCAGGTATCGAAGATGTCTGCACAAGAGCCCAGTTTATCGGCGGTTCCAATGTAAAGAACCTTGAACAGCAGCTCGCTGAATATGTAGGCGCTAAGCACTGCGTATCATGTGCAAACGGCACGGATGCGCTGCAGCTCGTTCTGATGGCATGGGGCATCGGAGCAGGTGACGTTGTTTTCGTTCCTGACTTCACATACTTCAGTTCAGGTGAAGTCGTAAGCGCAGTCGGCGCAACACCCGTTTTCGTTGACGTTGACATCAGAACATACAACATCGATCCCGCAAAGCTCGAAAAGGCTGTCGAAAAGGTTAAGTCAGAAGGCAAGTACAGCCCCAAGGCAGTGATCGCGGTCGATCTTTTCGGTCTTCCCGCTGATTTCGATGCGATAAAGCCCATCTGCAGCAAGTACGGTCTGTATCTGCTCGAAGACGGAGCACAGGGCTTCGGCGGTGAGCTTCACGGCAAAAAGGCATGCTCTTTCGGTGACATGTCCACAACATCGTTCTTCCCGGCAAAGCCCGTAGGATGCTACGGCGACGGCGGCGCGATCTTCACCGACAACGATGAGTGGGCAGCTCTTCTTAGATCCTATGCGGTTCATGGCAAGGGCGCTGACAAGTACGACAATATAAGGATCGGCATGAACAGCCGTCTTGATACACTTCAGGCCGCAGTTCTCGAGGTCAAGCTCAAAGCTTTCGCTGATTATGAGCTTTCTGACATCAACAAGGTTGCCAAGCTTTATACTGAACTACTTGAAGGTACAGACCTCGTTCTGCCCGTAATACCTGAAGGCTTTATGTCTTCATGGGCACAGTACACCGTTCAGCTTCCCAAGAATGCTGACAGAGCTGCTCTTCAGGCAAAGCTCAAGGAGCAGGGCATCCCTTCTATGATCTACTACAAGAAGCCTATGCACCAGCAGGGTGCTTTCGCGGGAACGTACAGCGCTGTTGCAGACTGCCCTGTTACAGATGAGATCTGTGATACGGTACTGAGCCTCCCGCTCGATCCTTACAAGACAGAGGCTGACGTCAAAACTGTAGTTGAAGCCTTAAAGGCATATCTGTAAAATAACTTGGAATCAATTTCAAAGGAGCGATCGAAATGAGATTTGACGATATCTATCAGGGACTGATAAACGGAACCGAGAAGCTTGCACTTGTCGGACTCGGTTATGTCGGAATGCCTATTGCCGTTGAATTTGCTAAGCACATCAAGGTAATCGGATTCGATATCAACGAGAAGAGAGTTCAGGAGTACGCAAGCGGTATTGACGCAACCAACGAGGTTGGTGATGCGATCAAGAACACAACGGTCGAATTCACATCCGACGCTTCAAAGCTCAAGGAAGCAAGATTCATCGTCGTAGCTGTTCCGACACCGGTAAACAAGGATACGACTCCTGACTTAAGACCTGTTGAAGGCGCTTCAAGAACCGTAGGTCAGAACCTTGCTCCGGGATCCATCGTAGTATTCGAATCAACAGTATATCCGGGCGTTACAGAGGATGTCTGCGTACCGATCATCGAGAAGGAATCAGGCCTCAAGTGCGGCGTTGACTGGAAGATCGGTTATTCACCCGAGCGTATCAATCCGGGCGACAGGGTACACACTCTCACAACGATCCGCAAGGTCGTTTCAGGTATGGACAAGGAGTCCGCCGAAGAGATCAAGAAGGTATATGATATCGTCATCAAGGCAGGCACAGTACCTGTTTCCGACATCAAGACAGCTGAGGCAGTCAAGGTAGTTGAGAACTCCCAGAGAGACATCAATATCGCTTTCATGAACGAGATAGCCATCATCTGCGACAAGATCGGAATCGACACGAACGAAGTTCTCTACGGAATGAATTCCAAGTGGAATGCTTTAGGATTCAAACCGGGACTTGTAGGCGGTCACTGCATCGGCGTTGATCCTTACTATCTCACCAACTGCGCAGAGATGCTCGGCTATCACTCACAGATCATCTTAAACGGCCGTAAGGTCAATGACAGCATGGGCGGCTATGTAGCTGACGCTGCGATCAAGCAGATGATTGAGGCAGGCCTTGCACCTAAGAAGGCAACGGTAGTTATCCTCGGTATCACATTCAAGGAGAACTGCCCTGATACACGTAACTCCAAGGTCGTAGACATCATCAACAGACTCAAGGAATATGAGATCAATCCCGTGGTAACGGATTCCTGGGCTGATGCAGAGGTTGCAAAGCACGAGTACGGCGTAGACCTCGTACCTTTCGATCAGATCCCCAAGGCAGACTGCGTAATCGTTGCAGTAGGCCACAATGAGTTCAGGAACATGTCCATGCTCCAGCTCAAGAAGCTCTTCAAGGAAGATCTTAAGGATGACGAGAAGGTCCTGATCGATGTAAAGAGCCTTTACAGAATGGATGAGCTCAAGGCTTCCGGAATGAGGTTCTGGAGACTGTAAACCTCTAAAACAAAGCTTTTAAAGCATTTAATGACCGGAGCGATCCGGTCATTTTTATTGCCTGAAAACAGTGTTGACAGATGCAGGTTCTGTGATTAAAATGAAACAGATTTCATTTATTGAAACAGGTTTCATTTTTTATTTGGGAGATCAGCAATGCCGAAGGTTAAACAGGAATATCTGGATGAGAAAAAGAAGATGATCGTAGACTGTGCCTACAATGTCTGCCTCAGGAAGCCCGTGGAAACGGTCACGATATCGGATGTCATAAAAGAGACCGGACTGTCCCAGGGCGCGATCTACAGGTACTATGCAGGACTTGATGAGATACTTGCCGACATGGTCACGAAGATTCGCGAAGTATACAACTATGTCGATGCTCTCGATGAGCTGACAAGAGACATTGATGAACCGTTTGAGAAAGTTACTTATAAAGTCTGCGATATCCTCGCAGAGGCAATGGAAAAGCACCTTACGGATATCCAGAAGATCAATTTTGATTTCGGCGTACTTGCGATAAACGAGCCTGAACGCATGGCAAAGATAATGGCAGGAAGCAGCGCTCAAGGCAACTTTGATTATCTTGGAAGAGTGATCTTCCCGAGACTCGTAATGACAGCAGCAGAGCAGGGACACAGGCCTCTGGGAGACGCGGAAGAGATAGCTCTGTATTTCGGAGCAACACTTACGGGCATAGAGAAATTCTGCATAATGTCAGCCTGTTACGGAATCGGGGATAAGAATGTGAAAGCCGAGCCCCAAAAGCTTTTCAGGACTTTTGCAAAGACGATAATACTGATGTTCGGAGGAAGGATAGATGAGTAAGAGACCAACACCGAAGCCTGAAGGAGAATATGCTGTCGGCACCAAAACTTTCACGATCTACGATGACAGGGAAGAGACGATATACTGCGCTCCCGGAACGATGCGCTGCATCAGTGCAAGGGTTTATTATCCGGTCACAAAAGAGTCTGTGGAAAGGCTTGAGAAGGCAAGGTACATGTCCAGGGAAATGGCCCGTGCAGTTACTAAGAATATGAAATTCCCCATCAATTACGACAAAGAGGAAAAGCGCGGCAATAATGTTTCTGAATGCTATGAGAATGCGCCTTGCATTGCAGGGTGTAAATATCCGCTGCTCCTTTTCAGCCACGGTTTAGCCTCATACAGAGAAGCAAATTCATATCTCCTGACAGAGCTGGCATCTCAGGGGTATGTCGTTATTTCGATAGCTCATCCATACGAAGCAATGCTTGTCGAACTGGACAACGGCACGAACATTCCTATGGCGAAAGGACTCACAAAGAAATGCTACGAACCTGTCATTAAGTCGGTAAGAGCCATTAAGAAAATGATGAAGGAGACCGGCACGAACGAGGAGCTTTTCGCTAAATTCGAAGCGATGCAGAAGACTTACAACCGTTTCTTGATCGAACGTATTCCCGAGTGGGAAAAAGATACTATTTCCATTTTAAGTTACGCTGAGAAAAAGCTTGCGGATATCGTCGATTTGTCATACGGAACAGGTGTTTTCGGGCATTCGTACGGAGGTGCCACGGCATTTGCTCTCTGTGAGGATCATCCTGACATGTTTACATGCGGGATCAATATGGACGGCGGGCTTTTCGGCGAACATGAAGGAAAAATAACAAAGGTCCCTTTCCTGCAGCTGAACTGTGAGGCAAATGCAAAAACAGTCACCAGGGGCTTTTTCAGGCACACCAAGCCTGCTTATCACGCTGTCATGAAGGGAATGGAGCATGTCGGATTCTCTGACTTGAAGCATCATATCCCGCTTAAGAGCATGGTCGGAAAGCTCGATGCGGACGTGGCTCATAATGAGGTCTGTCATATATGCAGGGAATTCTTTGACTCATATCTTAAGAAAACCAAGGAAAAGCCTGATCTGAAGAGCGATGAGACGGTGACGTTCACTGAATACGCTCCGGATATGTAAAACGCATATTCATTATTTTATTATTATTTATAATATTCAATCCCTGTCCTTTGTAGTATTATTATTGAACAACTGCTATAGAGGAGATGTTCACATGAAAGAACTAATGCTGGGAAATAAGGCCATAGCAAGAGGCCTTTACGAGGCAGGCGTCGCTGTAGCGAGTTCTTATCCCGGAACTCCGTCAACAGAGACAACCGAAGAGGCTGCCAAGTTCAACGAGATCTACTGTGAATGGGCACCTAACGAGAAGGTAGCCATGGAGACTGCTTACGGTGCAAGCCGCGCAGGCAAGAGATCTTACTGCGCAATGAAGCACGTCGGACTCAACGTTGCTGCCGATCCGCTCTTTACCATCAGCTACACCGGCGTAAACGCGGGAATGGTCATTCTCGTTGCAGACGATCCGGGCATGCATTCTTCACAGAATGAGCAGGATTCAAGACACTATGCCATCGCAGCAAAGATGCCTATGCTCGAGCCCTCTGATTCTCAGGAGGCAAAGGACTTCGTCATCAAGGCTTACGATATTTCCGAGCAGTTTGACACACCCGTGCTCATCAAGATGTGCACGAGAGTTGCTCACTCACAGTCTGTTGTTGAACTGGGTGAGAGGACCGAGGTTGCCGTAAAGCCTTACGTCAAGGATGCCGGCAAGTATGTCATGGTTCCCGCAAATGCCAAGAAGCGTCATCCCATCGTTGAGGAGAGGACACAGAAGCTCATCGAGCTTGCTGAAGTGTCTGACATCAACCGCGTTGAGGAAGGTTCTGATACTTCAATGGGTATCATCACATCCTCAACTTCATATCAGTACGTTAAGGAAGTATTCGGAGACAAGTATCCCGTTCTCAAGATCGGTCTCATCAATCCGCTTCCCGTTAAGAAGATCAAGGATTTCGCCGCTAAGGTCGGCAAGCTTGTCGTAGTCGAGGAACTCGATCCCATCATTGAGACACACTGCAAGGCTCTTGGTCTTGAAGTTACAGGCAAGGATATCTTCCCGCTCATCGACGAGTTCTCACAGGGCCTCATCGCAACAAAACTTGGTCTCCCTGAAAAGCCCGCATGCAAGCCGATCGAAGGACTTCCCGGAAGACCTCCGGCAATGTGCGCAGGCTGCCCTCACAGAGGCATGTTCTATGTTCTTTCCAAGAACAAGATCACGGTCCTTGGCGACATCGGATGCTACACACTTGGCGCAACTCCGCCGCTCTGCGCAATCGACACCACAGAGTGCATGGGTGCTTCCGTAAGCTCCATCCACGGCTTCAACAAGGCTCTTGGAGCAGAAGCAGAGAAGAATACAGTTGCAGTCATCGGTGACTCCACGTTCATGCATTCAGGCATGACCGGTCTTGCCAACATCGCATATAACCAGACAAATTCAACCGTCATCATCCTCGATAACTCCATCACGGGCATGACGGGACATCAGCAGAACCCCACGACAGGTTTCAACCTCAGAGGCGATCCGGCAGGCAAGATCGATCTCGAAGCTCTCGTACGTGCCATGGGCATCAACAGGGTAAGAGTAGTAGATCCTTATAACCTCGCAGAGGCTGAAGCAGCAGTCAAGGAAGAGCTCGCAGCAGAGGAGCCTTCGGTCATCATCTCCAGAAGACCCTGCGCACTCCTCAAGAAGGTCAAGCGCGGCGAACCCATCAAGGTCAATGCCGACAAGTGCAAGTCCTGCAAGGCCTGCATGAAGCTCGGATGCCCTGCGATCTCCTTCAAGGACGGACATGCAAAGGTAGACGCAACACAGTGCTTCGGCTGCAAGGTCTGCAGCGAGCTTTGCAAGTTCGGCGCTTTCGAGACAATGAACGGGGAGGCAATCACATGGTAACAAGTATAATGATAGTAGGCGTAGGCGGACAGGGTTCGCTTCTCGCAAGTAAGTTATTGGGAAGAGCCGCAATGGACAAGGGCTACGACGTAAAGGTCTCCGAGGTTCACGGAATGAGCCAGAGAGGCGGAAGCGTTGTTACCTACGTTAAGTTCGGTGACAAGGTCAACTCTCCCATCATCGACAAGGGCGAAGCCGATTACATCATCTCTTTCGAGCTTCTTGAAGCTGCAAGATACGTTCAGTTCCTCAAACCGGGCGGACAGATCGTAACCAATTCACAGCAGATCGATCCGATGCCCGTAATCGCAGGCACTGCTGAGTATCCTTCTGATCTCATCTCAAAGATGGAAGCAGCAGGAGCAAAGGTTGACGCGATCGATGCTCTTACGATCGCCGAGCAGGCTGGTTCTTCCAAGGCAACAAACATCGTTCTCATGGGAGTTTTCTCAAAGTACATCTCTGAGATCTCCAAGGAAGAGTGGATCAAGGCTGTTGAGGCTTCTGTTCCTGCGAAGTTCCTTGAACTCAATATGAAGGCTTTCGAGATGGGCCTTGCCGCAGAATAACATGGCAAGTTTTGAAGAAGTAAGAAAGTTTTTCGAGGGCGACAAGTACGCCACCGAAATTACCGGAATAGTTATCGAGAAGGCAGAGAAGGGACACAGCGTTGTTACCCTCGAACCTGACGGCAGGCATCTCAATGCCGTCGGAGGCCTTATGGGCGCAGTCTATTACACACTGGCGGATTTCGCATTTGCTGTTGCAGAAAACTGTGTTCTCGATTCTGACATGGTAACAGTTACACAGACAGCGCAGATCAATTTCCTAAGACCGTGGACCGGCGGCAAGGTTACCTGCAAAGCCGACATAGTCAAGGACGGAAGATCGATCTGTCTCTACGAGATCAAAGTCTTCGACAAGGAAGAAAAAGAACTCGCACTCATTATCGTAAACGGTTTTAAGACCGCACGTAAATAACCCGCCTAAGGAGGGCAACAACATGATCTGGAATGAAGCAAAGGAGTGCATGTCGCGTGACGAACTTGAAGCGCTGCAGAGCGCAAGACTCGTCAAGCAGGTAAACCGCGTTTACCACAACGTTGAGTATTACCGCAAGAAGATGCAGGCGGCAGGCCTCGAACCCGGCGACATCAAGGGTATCGAAGACCTTGATAAACTGCCTTACACAACTTATCAGGATTTAAGAGACACTTACCCTTTCGGCCTGGCAGCAGCTCCCAGATCAGAACTTGTACGTGTACACGCATCTTCCGGTACGACAGGAAAACCTAAGATCGCAGTCTATACAAGACGCGATATCGACATCTGGGCTGAATGCGTCGCTAGATGCCTTTCAATGGCAGGAATAACAAAGGATGACATCATTCAGGTAGGCTACGGCTACGGCCTCTTTACAGGCGGTTTAGGCGCACACTACGGTGCTGAATATCTCGGTGCTCTCGTACTGCCTATGTCCACGGGTAACACACAGAAGCTCATCGACATGATGATCGACTGCGATGTTACATCAATTGCCTGCACGCCTTCTTATCTGCTTCACGTTGCTGAAGACCTTGAGAAGGCAGGCCTCATCGACAAGATCAAGCTCAAGTCCGCAATCTGCGGCGCTGAGCCCTGGACTGACGAGATGCGCGACCAGATGGAAGCAAGACTTCACATCAAGGCATACGACATCTACGGTCTTACAGAGATGATGGGCCCGGGCGTTGCATGCGACTGCGAATACCATAAGGGACTTCATATTTGGGAAGATCACTTCCTGCCTGAGATCATCGATCCCGCTACACAGAAGCAGCTTCCCAAGGGTTCTGACGGTGAGCTCGTCATCACCAACCTCACAAAGGAAGGCATGCCGCTCATCCGTTACAGAACAAAGGACCTCACATCCATCCAGTACGACAAGTGCGAATGCGGACGTACGATGGCAAGGATCCAGCGCTTCAGAGGCAGATCTGATGACATGCTCATCATCCGCGGCGTAAACGTTTTCCCTTCACAGGTAGAGGCTGCGCTGCTTACTGTAGACGGTCTTACACCTCACTATATGCTCGTTGTTGACCGTGTTGATAACACCGATACTCTTGAGGTTCAGGTTGAGGTTGCTGAAAACGCTTTCACCGATGAGATCAAGTCACTGGAGAAGCTCTCCAAGGCTGTTCACGACAAGCTCAAGATGGCAATCGGCCTTAACGCAAAGGTCAAGCTCGTTGAACCCAACGGACTTGAGCACTTCGACGGCAAGAGCAAGCACGTTACGGATAAGCGTAAGCTTTATCAATAATAAGAGGGAGGTACCACACTATGTTCGTTAAGCAGTTATCGGTTTTCTTAGAGAACACGGAAGGAAGACTTGACCAGGTCTTGAAGATCCTTGCACAGGGCGGTATCGACATTCTTTCTGCAAGCCTTGCAGATACCATGGAATATGGCGTTCTCCGTCTTATTACCAAGGAACCGGACAAGGCAAAGCAGATCCTCAAGGATGCGGGCTTTGCTGCACGTATCGATGAGGTTATCGCCGTAGTCGTTCCTGATGCAGTAGGAAGCCTTGCAAAGGTCGTCGCAATGATCCACGCTGCAGGGATCAACATCAGCTATATCTACGGTCTCTCGATCGACGGAGAGGGCGCTCCCATCGCGATCAAGACCAATGACAACGCAAAGGCTGAAGCTCTCCTTAACGCAGCTGGCGTTAAGACGATGGGCATGGAAGATCTGCAGTAAGATATTTCAGATAAAGATTAAAAGAGGTGTCTCGTTTGAGGCACCTCTTTTTGTTATTTGAACGTATTCGTGTTCGGGTCATAATGCGGGCCGATCAAAAGCTTTCCGCAGTAAGGGCATGTTCCCATTGTGCTTGCTCTTATCTTGAGGCTTGCGCCGCAGCCGGGGCAGTGGACACCTACGAACGGATGATTCGGCGGAGCTCCCTGATACATTGTGGTAGGTGAGCCTATCTTATCCGACAGAAGGAAAGCTCTCTGGTTAGCACTGTAATTGCAGTTGATCAGATAACCTTTGCGGATCATCTTCGTGAGCTTGCTGATGGTCTTTTCTTCGGTGTAGCCCAATGCTTTGGCAAGTTCTGAAACAGGGACAAAGCCGTCTGCATCAGCAGTAAACAGATCGCTGATGCGTCTTACGAATACGGCATGTCCGCCTTGGATAAAGAAGAAAATGAAGGGCAACGTAAAGGCTATTGCGAATACAAGATACATTACTCTCATAGCAACCGGATCATCCATCTTCTTGTAGACATCGGTATCAAATGTAATGCCCCACAGTACAACGGCGGGCATCGTGCATATGCCGCAGAGCACACACAAGACAATGGTACCTATGATTCCTCTGCTCTTATTCTGATACATCTTAATTCTCCTTTACTCTCATGAAGGTGCCGCAGTGATCGCACCTTCCGCCGCCGTTTCTGCGAATGGTGTTGTGAGCACCGCAGGTAGGGCAGACAACCGTTACGAATTCTCTCTCGTCAGACAGGAGATCGACTCTGACGGCGGTTCTTCCGACTGTTACGTTGATCAGGTATTTCTCTTTTACGAGCCACATGAGATCCTTGATCACGTTATATTCCGGGCGGCCTGTCATCTTGGCGATGGAGCTGTAGGCGATGATGCCGTCATGATCTTCTTCGATGATGGAGTTATAGATCCTGCACTTGGAAAGTCTGTGGATCATGAGAGCTCTCCAAATGAGTATCCCGACCTTAATGGACATGAGTGCGAATGTGATAAGGCACAGGATCAGTTCAGCGAGTCCGTGATCGAAATGATTTGATGTTGCGATGAAGAGTATGAACAGCAGATTCAAAAATGCCGATACTCCGCATCCTGCGATGATGATTCCGTTGGCCACTTTATAAGAAGCCATCTTTCCGTGATTAAGATACATCCCTTTACTCCTTTAGGCTTAAAGCCTTTGCACTAAAAACTGTCTATATAATATTTTGGAAAACCCCATATAAATGTCAAGATATTTTGCTTTGTGCATAATCAAAAATCAGGAGCAAATAAAAAGGACTGCTTCTTATGAAGCAGTCCTAAAAATGCTTGGTTCTGATAGGGAAGAGAGTTTCATTTGTCTAATGAAAACATCCGGTAATTAGCATCATGGGGATCATCCCGGGCACCGACCATGTGCTGTGCATAGGCTATTATGACCGTGTCATATCCGTTTTTGATGATTTGATCTCTGATACTGAAATCTTCAGGAGTATCACGGAGGATTATGACATCTGTCTCCCGTACTCCGAGTGAGAGAAAACATTCAGTTACATGGTCATAAGAATCGCCGATGAGCAGTATCTTTCCAGTCTTTGCATTGTTGTTTATGCAGTTTATCAGTCTGTATGAATAGTGCCAGCTGGGATCAAGATAGTAGTTTCCGCAAGTGGTATATGTGCTCTCATTGATGAAGTTCGAGAAATCTCCATTATAGGTTGTTCCGTCCTTGTTTATAAACGAATAATCCGTTTTGAAAGCCGGTTTTATTTCCGTATAATCATCAAGTCCTGCGCAGGTAATACCGGCCTTCTTGCCCTGTTCTCCAACCCAGCAGGAATTCCAGGATCTGTATGTGTATTTATCACTGGCATAGATCGACAGATCAATGTTGTATCCGCAGTATCTGTTTAACCCGTCAGCCATTATTCTTGATGCCCACAGACCGGTGGCAGTTGTCCAGTGATGGTCTGTTCTGTAAAACAGCTCGTTAATGTTCAGGCCTTCTTGGGAAATGTTGTCTCTCAGATCGATCGTATTTACCCCGGCATTTCTGATCCTTTTCAAAAACAGGTCAATGTTACTGTTGCTGTATGATTCCACTCCGAATGAGTTCCTGAACTGATGATCATCAACGTATTTTGTGGGTTCGTTAACATAGAGAAAATTGATGCCGTTATCTTTGAGGAAATCGCGGAAGGCAACGGTTTGTTCAACTTCATAGTCAGTTGAAGTTTTTGCTGCGATATAAACATAGTAGTTGTCGTCTGTGGCATAGAGGCCGATGTCGCTGTTGTATCCCTGTATTTGAAGGAGCTTGTTCATGCTTCCGTTGAAGTTTATCAGTTTGTAGCCAAGAAACTCCATTACACGGTTGTAATAACCGCCGGTCAGGAATACCGTTGCGAGAAGGAGCAGGAGTGCTATCGCCAAGAAACGCGCTAAGTAGTTAACCTTTTTCAACAGATGCCTCCTTATTAAAAGTTGCCGTATGCGAACGGATTATTCAGACCTGCAGCAATAAAAGACAATGACCATATAAATGCGAATATAACAATGGCGGTAATCACTGCTTTAAAGACGGTGTGGATCACTTTTTTTGCCTTGAGTTTTTTATCGATCCAAGGCACTAAAGGGAAACACAACAGTATGGCTGCAGCTATGAACAAACCGTAATTCTTCAGCAGGAATAAAGTCCTCAGATCATCAAGTTCGTTAGGCGGACAGATGAACATCCGTCTGATCAAACCGAGGCCTGACAGAATGTTTTTCGAATTGAAAATGACCCACTGAAGATTAATAAAAAGCAGTGTCAGGAGCCTGTAGATGATCTTGGCCCATTTTTGTCTTAATCTGTCAGGGAGTCCTGTTAATCTTTCAAAAGATATAACGGCAAAATAACCCAATCCCCAGGCTATAAAATTCCATGTTGAACCATGCCAGATACCGGTGAGGACCCATACAACGAGAAGGTTAAAATATACTCTCCATTTAGCACCGGTCCTCGAACCGCCCATAGGTATGTAGATATAATCCCTGAACCATTGGCTGAGCGAGATGTGCCACCTTCTCCAGAATCTGCTTACTGATTCAGTCATGTAAGGATAATCGAAGTTTTCCATACATTGATAGCCGAACATGTTAGAGATACCTATAGCCATGTCGGAATATCCTGCGAAATCAAAAAGGAGCTGCAGTGAAAAACAGATGGATCCGAGCCATGCGTATGACGCTGAAAAATCATTCAAGGGAGCCCCGAAGATCTCTATTGTAACTTTTGAAAGCACATTAGATATGAGGACCTTTTTGCAGAATCCCATCAGAAAACGGAACAGACCGTCAATGAACACTTTGCCGTTCATGTGATCGAAACGTGTAAGTCCGTTGTATCTGGTTATCGGACCTGCCTGAACCTGCGGGAAGAAGGAAAGGTACAGGGCATCGTGAACCGGATTTGGTGAAAGTACAGCCTTGCCTTTATAAACGTCCGTCAAATATGAAATCGCTTTAAAAGTGAAGAAAGATATTCCGAGAGGCAGAGCTATCAGTTGTGTTTCATTGCCGGAAGCGAAAAGCCCCATTGCTGAATTAATGTATTTATAAAACACCAGAATCACTGTGTTAAATGCTATGCCTGCAATGAGCAGCGTTTTCGCGGCGGGTTTCTTTTGGCTTTTATTCATCAGTCTTCCGATCAAGACGGTAAGAATGATCTCAATGATGAAGAGTGCAATGTATTCAATCGAAAACAACGAATAAAAAGCGATGCTTACGGCCAGCAATACATATTCTCCGGCTTTTTTACCGGAAAGATAGAATATGGCCAAAGATAATGGCAGAAACAGAAAAATGAACGGAAATGAAGTCATTTAAATACTAAACAGCCCTGTTTTTGAAAAATTCTCAGTTCATCATGATTATACTTTAAAATAGTTTACATTATTTCATTTTAAGGAAAAACCTCCCCGGAAGAGGAGGTTTTTACCTTTATAAGTTATGTGATCTGTTATTCTTCGCCTGCGGGAGCGTTCTCGGGAAGTGAATATCTCTTCTCAACGGTAACGGTCTCATCGTAGCAGGAGAAGATGCCGTCGACCTTTTCCTTCGAAAGCTTAGGAGTGATAAGGCTTACGAGAGGTACGATGATAAGTCCTGCGACCATTGTGACTGCACCTGCGTTAATGGGTGAGGCAATGAACTTCAGGAACATGTTTGCAACTGTGAAGCCTACACCGAAGATGAAGCATACCCAGACGGAGATCTTGGATGTCTTCTTCCAGTAAAGACCCCAGAGGAACGGTGCAAGGAAAGAACCTGCAAGAGCGCCCCATGAATAACCCATGAGCTGAGCGATGAACGTCGGAGGGTTAAGTGAGAGGAGTACTGATACTGCGATGAAGAAAACGAGAAGGAGACGCATCGTAACGAGCTGTGTCTTTTCTCTCTTCTTTTTATCTTCGTTTGCCTTGGGCTTGATCTGCTCGATGAGGTCCAGTGTAACTGTAGAACTCGATGTGAGAACGAGGGAAGACAGTGTGGACATTGATGCTGAAAGAACGAGAACGATTACGACACCGATTAGGATGGAAGGGAGGCCCTTGAGCATCTGAGGGATGATGGAGTCGTAAAGAACTGAACCGTCAGCCTTGTAGATCTCGGGATCGTTCTTGTAAAGTCTTGCGAAACCACCCAGGAAGTAGCATCCGCCTGCAACGATGAATGCGAAGATCGTAGAGATGATCGTACCGGCCTTAACGGACTTCTCATCCTTGATGGCATAGAACTTGCCGACCATCTGGGGAAGACCCCATGTACCGAGAGAGGTAAGGATGATTACGCCGAAGAGGTTGACCGGATCAGGTCCGAAGAATGAAACGAAAGCGCCCTGCATTCCCTGCGAGACGGGAAGATCTGAAGGCTGCTGTGAAAGCGTTGTGAGAGCACCCAGGAAACCGCCGTTGTTGTTCAATACGGAAACGATTACCGCGGTGATGCCGAAGAGCATGATGATGCCCTGTACGAGATCGTTTACGACAGTTGCCATGTATCCGCCGAGGATAACGTAAACGCATGTGAGAGCTGCCATAACGATTATGCAGATCTTGTAGTCGATTGCGAAAGCCATTCCGAAGAGTCTGGAGAGGCCGTTATAGACTGAAGATGTGTAGGGAATGAGGAAGATGAAAGAGATGAGAGCTGCAGATATACGCAGAGCCTTGCTGTCGAATCTCTTTCCGAAGAAGTCAGGCATCGTTTTAGAGCTTAAGTGCTTGGTCATGACCCTTGTTCTTCTGCCAAGTACGATCCATGCGAGAAGTGAACCGATGACTGCGTTTCCGATACCGATCCATGTTGAAGCGACACCGTATTTCCAGCCGAACTGTCCTGCGTATCCGATGAAAACAACAGCGGAGAAATAGGATGTTCCGTATCCGAAAGCCGTGAGCCAGGGTCCTGCATTTCTGCCGCCCAATACGAATCCTTCAACACTGTTTGCCTTTTTGCGCGTAATCAATCCGATCGCGATCATTACGGCGAAAAAGATTACCAGAAAGATGATCTTGATTGCCATGTCCATAATTGTTCCTCACTTCTTGCTTTTGCCACCCTCGATAGGCGAAAAGCGTTTTATTTCATAAAAATGCCTTGCACCAAAGAAAAACCCAGAGTGCAAGGCGATATTTTAAGACTGGTTTTCCTGTTCGACAAGTCTCTCTGCGCCGTATCTCTTACGGAGGAGAGGCTTCTCGATCTTGCCTGTTGCGTTTCTCGGAACGTCTGCAAGGATGATCTGCTTAGGCCTCTTGTAGCGGGGAAGCTGGTTGCAGAACTTCTCGAGCTCATCGACAGTGCAGTTGCTGCCGGGTTCGATCTCTACGATAGCGCCTGTGATCTCTCCGAGACGCTTGTCGGGAAGACCGATGACCGCAACGTCCTTGACCTTCGGATATTCCTGAAGGAAGTTCTCGATCTCGACAGGGTAGATGTTCTCACCGCCGCTGACGATGAGGTCCTTCTTACGGTCAACGAGGAAGTAGAATCCGTCCTCGTCCTGACGTGCCATGTCGCCTGTGAAGAGCCAGCCGTCTCTGATGGTTGCAGCTGTTGCCTCAGGGTTTCTGTAGTATTCGAGCATTACACCGGGGCCCTTAACACAAAGCTCACCGACGTCGCCCTGCTTAACGATCTCACCGTTGTCGTCAACGATCTTGCACTCCCAGCGGTAACCCGGAACGCCGATGGCGCCGACCTTGTGTGTGTTCTCAAGACCGAGGTGAACGCAGCCTGGGCCGGTTGATTCGGAAAGACCGTAGTTGGTGTCGTACTGATGCTTGGGGAAGTATTCCTTCCAGTGACGGATCAGCGACGGAGGTACGGGCTGTGCACCGATGTGCATGAGTCTCCACTGATCGAGATTGTAATCAGAAAGCTTGATCTCGCCTCTGTCCAGAGCATCGAGGATATCCTGAGCCCACGGTACCAGAAGCCATACGATGGTGCAGTGCTCGTCGGAAACAGCCTTCATGATGACATCAGGCTTTGTTCCCTTGAGGAGAACTGCTCTGCTGCATGTCCAAAGTGAACCCATCCAGTGGAATTTCGCGCCTGTGTGGTAGAGAGGAGGGATGCAGAGGAAGCAGTCATCCTTGCCAGTCTCATGGTGTACGGCTTCCATCTCGGCAGCTTGAGTAAGGCTTCTGTGGGGATGGAGAATGGCTTTAGGGAAGCCTGTCGTGCCGGATGAGAAATAGATGGCAGCGTAATCTTCTTCCGTGAGTTCGATAAACGGATCCCTGCTGGAGTAGTCAGCGACCTGTGTCCAGTAGTTCTCTGCAAACTCGGGAGTCTGGCCGTCGCCTACATAAAGCAGAAGTCTGTTGTTTGCGATGTCGTCAGCGTTGATAGAGATTCTGTCTACGAATTCAGGTCCGAAGAACATGACTGAAACTTCAGCGAGGTCAGCGCAGTAAGAGATCTCGTTTGCTGTGTATCTGAAATTGAAGGGAACTGCGATGGCGCCTGTCTTGAGGATGCCGAAATAAATAGGGAGCCATTCAAGGCAGTTGAACATAAGGATGGCAACCTTGTCGCCTTTCTTGATGCCGCGTCCCAGGAGCATGTTTGCAACTCTGTTGGACTTCTCATCAAAGATCTGCCATGTGATCTCATGGCGGTACGGTCTGTTGACGGTCTGCTGAACAAGATCGAATTCCTTGAAAGAGATCTTTCTTGTGTCATCCATTGTGGGGTTAAGTTCAATGAGAGCTACTTCATCGCCGTGTTCTTTGGCGTTGCGTCTCAGTAAATCTGTTACCGGCATTTTCCTTCCTCCGCTTTATATAAAAAAGTCCGTCAGACATAATATCACAATTTAATAATTTATTTAAGAGACAAATACCTAAAGACATAAATAAAGGAGCCGGACTTTGATGACCGGCTCCCGGAAAACACATGTGTTTTGATTTACTGCTGATACGGAGGAAACTGATTCGGCTGCTGATAAGGAGTCTGTGCCTGCTGATAGGGCTGCTGGACAGGCTGATATACAGGCTGCTGGTAAGGAGTTTGCATCGGCTGATATGGCTGTGCTCCGTAGGGCTGTACCGGCTGCGGAGTGATCGGTCTGAATCCCTGGCGCATCGGTATCTTTGTTGTGGGATGAGTGAGCCAGTGAGCCGCCATGAAGATCCAGAACGGACGGAACAATACAACTGCGATCCAGATTATCTGGCCGATCCTTGCGAAGATCAGGTATGCGATCTCTTTTCCGTCATTGATGCCGGAAAGGCTTGACCACATTGCGATCTCAGTCAGCTTCAGATACAGCTGCAGGATGCCTGCGGCAACTCCGATGAGTCCGGGAATGAGGCACAGCGGCTTGGGAGCTTTTTTGATGCATGTCAGAACGATAAGGCAGATCCAAACGAACGTGAAAGAATAAAGAACGATGCTGCTGAGCAAAGAGAGACGTGAAAGCCTTTCAGTGAAAGCTGCGATGTTTGAAAAGTTGGTGATGAAGGACTCCCATTCGAGAAGCAGGAATATAACAAAACCCGTGATCAGGACTCCTATGCTGTTACGTGATGATGTGCCTATGAGAAGAAGGATGTAGCCTGCGATATAGACGAAGAAAACAATCCAGAACATTACCATAACACTCGGGATATTGCTTGCCGCGTCATCCAATAAAAGCTTTGAAACGAAAGTGCTTAATTTCGAAAAGATCAGGAAGATCATTTCAAGTACAAGGAACACCTTGCCGCCTATCATGGCTCTAGGTCTTTCCTGATAAATCACCTGCTGTTCCATAATGATTTCCCGCCCCCTTATTTCATAACCTGATTAATTATACATCATTTTGAATTACAACTAAAAAGAGGACCGCAATAAATGCGCTCCTCTTTATAAATGTCAGCAGACAGGATCAGTAACCTAAATGATCGTTGCAGCACAATTTGCCTTTGAAAGTTGTTCCGGTGGAATCTGTTTTTTCGAACTCGACAAAGTAAGTGATATAGAAATCACCCTTTGAAGGTATCTTCTTTTTCTTTGAGGTGACGGTTATGCGGTTGCCGTCGACAGTATATTTACAGTCTTTGAAATCCAGATATCCGGTTCCTTTCTTAGCGAAGATATTAATGCTGCCGACACTGTAACCGGTTAAGGTTACACCGTCTTTCGGGGTAACTGTCAGTTCAAAAGCTTTGCCGTTTTTGACCGTTTTCGAATCAACCAGCTTAAACACATAAGTGTCCGAATTTTCATCCCAGAGATTTATGTCTTTCAGTGATACTGTCTTGTCTTCGGTCTTTTCACCGTTGAGAGTATTGGAGACTGTGAGTGTTACGGAGAACTTATCCTCACTGGTAACATCTGTGGGAACTTTGATCAGGGCGGTGTACTGACTTTCAGTATTGCTGACACCGGTTCCAGTGACAAGTTTGGCTGAATCGACAGTGAAATCCTGATGGTATTTTTCGTAGTGGGATTTTGCCTTACGGGTCTTCTTGTTATAGCCGTCATATTTGAAAAGATTTGCATCGAATGCTCCGTTTATGGAAGACAGCCTGATCCCGCTGTTGGTTGCGAGCGTGAACGTGATCTCGGCAAGGAAACCTTTGTCGAGACGGTACATCTGGAATGAGTCAAGCCTTAGTTTAAGGTCTTCCGTCGGGAGCGGAACAGGTGTAGGCGTTGGCACTGGCGTGGGCGAAGGTGCAGCTGTAGTTACTGCTGCAGATTCCTGCGTTCCGCCGTTGCCATTATCTGATACTGTCGATTCGATGAACGTGGTTTCTTCCGGCAAGTCCCCGGTATCCGGTATAAGACCTGTTCCCGGCGCTGCGAATGAAACCGCGAGACCGCTTAAAGCGAGCATAATGGCAGTCGTTATTCCTTTGCGTCTCGGTAAGACTGTATCGTGGACCTGCTCGTTAAACTCGTCTTCAGGCACGCAGGCAGCTGCTGCCTCCGGAGGAGGTACAGCACCTTCGCGCGGCGGTTCCGCGTTATAGTAATCGAATATGTTGCTATTGTCCTCAGCCATGATAACTGATCTCCAAAGATCAAGCTGATTATTTGTCTGAGTTGTGTACGACGACCTGAGGGAACGGGATCTCGATGCCGTTCTTGTCGAAGAAGATCTTGATCTCGCGGTTCATGATACGGGGAGCCTTATAGATGTCCTTCTCATGGACGCGTCCGCCGAATTTGAGCAGAACGCCGCTGTCTCCCAGTTCCTGAACACCGAGGTAAGTGGGTTCTTCTACGAAAAGTTCAGGATACTTGGCTTTGAGAGTGGGGATGAATTCCTTGATCTTGGGTTCAACTTCTTCAAGATCCGTGCTGTAGGAAACACTTACGACTGTCGTTGCGAAGCTTAATGCGGTGGAACGGTTGAGGATGTTTCTAAGATCCGAGTTGTTGATGATCTTGATGTTGCCGCCCATGTCGCGGATGGCTGTCGTACGGATTCCAATCGAATCGACAACGCCTCTGAAGCCGCCGACTTCGATGATGTCGCCGACGTTGAACTGATCTTCAAATACAAGGAACAAGCCTGTTACAAGGTCCTCTACGAGGCTCTGCGCACCAAAGCCGATAATCAATGCAACGATTCCGACGCTGGCGAGGATCGCGGTAAGGTTGATGCCGAATGCTGACAGGCACCAGAAGAAACCGACGAAGGCGGTTATGTAGCTGATCGCTGAGTTGAGAAGCGAAAGTGCCGATTTGCCTTTGTTGGTCTTCGGATTGATATGTTGGACGATGAAACGGAATACCGAAGTGACAAAGACCATCATGAGGATGATGGCAACGATCTGGAAGAGAGTGGCCCATTTAAACGTGAAGGAACTTGAGATCTTTTCAACGTCGCCGAATATGTCTTTCCAGGCGGTGGTGATCGTTTCCTTGGCTTCCTTGGGAAGGAAGGGGATTATACCAGGATTTGTGATAAACAGATAGATGAGCAGGATTATCGCCCATTTGATCATCGTGGAGACTTTGATGGTCTTACCCCTGACCGTGATCTTTGAAAGATCTCTTTTTGCCTGCGGATCGGGTTTAAGCTCAAACTCCTGATCTGCTTCTGTTTCAGGCTGCTGAACCTGAGGCTGTTCCTGAGCAGCTGTAATGTTAGTCTTTTCGGGGTTGTTACTGTTATCCATAATAAGCATCCTCCTGCCAATTTCCGGAATATATTCTAATCTTACAAAATCTAAAAAGAATTTGTGTTAACAAACTTAAAAATAAGCAATAATAGAATAGATTTTGATAGACATGACAAGGCAGTTAGTCTATTCTAACTGCGGAAAGAATTATGGCTGATAATATGACGAAATATGATGTTACCGGAATGAGCTGCGCGGCGTGTCAGGCACACGTCGAGAAAGCCGTGTCTTCGGTCGAAGGCGTTTCTTCCTGTGAAGTTTCACTTCTGACTAATTCGATGCAGGTCACGGGGACCGCGTCTCCTGATGTGGTCATAAAGGCAGTCGAGAATGCCGGTTACGGTGCATCTGTTGCAGGAGCTTCAGGCAAAAATACTTCTTCTGAAGAGCCTTTGAAGAACGGTGAAACAGCAGTCCTCAGAAACCGTCTGATCGCGTCACTCATAATCCTGGCAGTTCTTATGTATTTCTCAATGGGAGTCATGATGTTCGGATGGCCTGCGCCTTTCGGCATAGGAGAAAACCATGTTGCACTTGGCATTATTGAGATGCTGATTTCAGGAATCATCATGATTATCAACGGCAGGTTCTTCACGAGAGGTTTTAAAGCCGTGATCCATCTTGCTCCAAACATGGATACGCTTGTTGCGATGGGCAGCGGCGTGTCTTTTGTATACAGTGTTGCAGTACTTATCGGTATGACAATGCCGGGTATGAAACACGGCGAACTGTATTTTGAATCAGCTGCCATGATCGTCACGCTGATAACGCTCGGAAAGCTTCTTGAATCTATATCCAAGGGCCGCACGACTGATGCGCTCAAAGGCCTCATGAAGCTGGCTCCGAAGACAGCTGTCCTGATAAGGGACGGTAAAGAAGTCACCGTTGGCATTGAAGAGGTAAGAGTAGGAGATATTTTCGTTGTAAGACCTGGCGGATCTATTCCTGTTGATGGAGTGATCACAGAAGGAAGCACCGCGGTTGATGAATCCGCGCTTACTGGTGAATCGGTTCCCGTAGATAAAAACGAGGGTGACAGAGTTTCGGCTGCAACGATAAACCGTTCCGGATTCATTAAATGCAGGGCGGATAAGGTTGGCGAGGATACGACTCTTGCTCAGATAATAAGGCTTGTCAGCGATGCGTCAGCTTCAAAGGCACCGATAGCTAGGATAGCTGACAAAGTGTCCGGTGTATTCGTAACCGGTGTCATTATAATCGCCGTAACCGTATTTGTTATCTGGATGCTTACAGGAGCTGCGGTAAGTACGGCACTCACTCATTCAATAGCGGTTCTTGTCGTAAGCTGTCCTTGTGCGCTTGGTCTTGCAACTCCTGTCGCGATAATGGTGGGAAGCGGAGTGTCAGCGAAAAACGGGATCCTGTTTAAGACTGCCGCGGCTCTTGAAGGAGCGGGAAAGACGGATATCGCTGTGTTTGATAAGACAGGCACACTGACCAAAGGCGTTCCGGAGGTAACTGACGTTATTACTGCTGATGGTGTTTCCGAAAGTGAATTCCTGAAGATCGTATCAGCGCTTGAACAGGGAAGTGAACATCCTCTGGGAAAAGCCTGTGCGGATTACTGTAAATCTAAGAACATTGAAGTTATTCCCGTTGAAGAGTTCAGGGTGCTGCCCGGCCGCGGCGTCAGCGGAAAGATCGGCGGCATCACTTATGAAGCAGGTAATGCAGCATCGGTTGGAGACAAGCTTTCCGGAGAACTCGAAAACACTGTCCGCAGGATCGAGGAAGAGGGCAAGACACCGATGTTTTTCACATCGGAAAACGGTTATCTCGGAATGGTCGCAGCTGCCGATTCAATCAGGCCTGACACACCTGAAGCGGTACAGGAGCTTAAGGAACTTGGAATAAGAGTCATCATGCTCACCGGCGATAATGAACGCACCGCAAAAGCTATCGGAAAAGCCGCAGGTGTTGATGAAGTTATCGCGGGTGTCCTTCCTGACGGCAAGGAAGAGGTCATAAGAAATCTTCAGGAACAGGGTAAGGTCATGATGGTCGGAGACGGCATCAACGATGCTCCTGCGCTTACCAGGGCTGATACGGGCGTATCTGTCGGTTCGGGTACTGACATTGCGATCGATGCTGCGGACATAGTTCTCATGAAGCCTACGCTTAAGGATGTTGCGGCACTGGTCAGGCTTTCGAGGAAGACCATCAGGAACATACATGAAAACCTCTTTTGGGCGTTCATCTATAATGTGCTTTTGATCCCTGTCGCTGCAGGCGCATATTCGGCTTTGGGAATCTCTATGACACCGGTATTCGGTGCTGCGGCAATGAGCCTTTCAAGTTTTACGGTATGCATGAATGCATTAAGGCTCAATCTTGCTAAAATATATATTAGCAAAACAGAACAACCGGCAGCCGTTGAAACTGCCGTCATAACGGAGGACAGATCAATGACAAAGACCATGAAGATCGAAGGCATGATGTGCGGACACTGCGAAGCAAGAGTTAAGAAAGTGCTCGAGGCTTTGGAAGGTGTTGAGACTGCTGAAGTCTCTCATGAAAATGGAACAGCTGTCGTTACGCTTTCATCAGCAGTTGAAGATGATGTTCTTAAGAAAGCAGTTGAAGACCAGGACTATAAGGTTATCTCGGTCAGCTGATCTTTTTGTAGAGCCTGTAATAAACGGCTGATACGACTGATGCCGTAAAGCCTCCGCATGAAACGTCGCTCAGAAAGTGGGCGCCCAGTATCATTCTGGAGAGCAGAACAGAGATTCCTACACACAGTCCCAGAGCGAGCAGCAGCATGGATCTTTCTCTTAACTTCGGATATATGAGTCCAAGTGCAGGGAAGAGCGTTATGTTCATGATGCTGTTGGATGTATGACCGCTCGGGAATGATTTGAAATCATCTTTGTTGATACCGTGTTTTGCGATCAGTTCAGCTTTGTTCTTGATGGGGTTATACCATCTGCGGAAATCTATTCCTTCGTAATTCTTTGAGACCAGACGGTATCTCGGACGCGGAAGTCCGACCTTAACAAGTTCATAGAGTAAAAAAGAAACTGTCATGGCAGAAAGAACGAGTATCAGATGCTTTGCAAGCGAGGCATCTGAACGCTTTTTGCACGCCAGAAAACCGATGGCGGAAATAGGGATGAGACCTATGATGAGCATTATTATCATCTGCGGAACGTCTCTGTGAACGACGGGGAAGATGCCGCCGAGATTATTGATGTCCAATACGGAACCGCCGCAGATCAAAAGCGCGATAAGCCCGATAACGGTAACGGCAATTATGTATCCCGTACGCTTTTTGTTTTCTTTCGGAAGGTTTATTGCCTGACTCAGCAGTGCCCCGAAAAAGAATGCGTAGAAGGCGCAGAAAATATAGATTCCTACTGTTGATACTATCAGCGCACCCATGTTCATATCCGAAAACAGAACCGGTGCGATCTTGTGATCCGTGAATGTTCCTATTACGAATGTCACGGCAAAAATGCATGCCATGACAATGCTTATGATGCCAGCTGTCTTATTGAACTTCAGTGTCTTCTCGTCGTTCATTATCAAACTCCAAATACTTCGTCGCAGTATCTTACTGTCTGCATCGCATCCTTCGAGTAAGCATCTGCACCGATTTTATCTGCATATTCCTGTGTCATTACGGCTCCGCCGACTACGACCTTGGTGTCAGGCTTCTTTTCGCGCAGGAGCTTGATGGTTTCCTCCATCGAAACGACGGTGGTCGTCATGAGTGCGGAAAGACCTACGACTTTGACGTCATCTTTTATCGCGGCTTCCACTATGGTCTCGGGAGGTACGTCTTTGCCGAGATCTATAACGTCATATCCGTAGTTCTCGAGCATTACCTTGACGATGTTCTTTCCGATGTCATGAATGTCACCCTTGACCGTTGCGAGTATTACCTTGCCTTTGACCTGCCTGGGCTTGTCTGCCATGGACTTCTTTACGACTTCGAATGCGGCCTTAGCTGCATCAGCGCTCATTAAGAGCTGGGGAAGGAATACAGTTCCTTTTTCAAATCCCTGACCTACTTTGTCGAGTGCGGGAATGAGTTCGCTGTTGATCAGTTCGAGCGGATCGGTTCCTGCTGAAATGCCTTCCTGCATTGCCTCAGCCGCACGGCCGGTTACGCCTCTCTCGATGGATTCCGCAAGTGAGAGTTTGGTTCCGGTTGATGCTGCGGCGGCTGTGCCTGATGCTCCGGCTGTAGCTCCGCCGAACGTTCCGTCTGACTTGTATTCCGAATATGCATTGATGAATCCGAGGCACTGCGGGTCTTTGTTCATGAGCGCGCAGTAAGAACGGTAAGAAGCCATCATGTGGTCATTGCACGGGTTTATGATCGCGCAGGAAAGACCGTTCTGCATTGCCATAGTAAGGAAGTGCGCAGTGATGAGTTCTCTTGCGGGAAGACCGAACGAGATGTTTGAAACACCGAGGATTGAATGACCGTTGAATTCATCTCTTATGCGGCGTACAGTATCGAGCGTTGCTATTGCGGAAGTCGGATCTGAAGAGACCGTCATTGCCAGTCCGTCGATAACGATGTCATCTCTTGAAATGCCGTATTCGTCTGCAGCTTCATAGATCTTTTTTGCGACAGCGATCCTTCCGTCGGAAGTTTCGGGGATGCCGGCCTCATCAAGGGGAAGACCTACGAGTACGCCGCCGTATTTTGCGACGAGCGGCATTACTGCTTCAATGACCTCTCTCTTTCCGTTGACGGAGTTGATCATGGGCTTGCCGTTGTAGATGCGCATGCCGCGCTCCAAAGCTTCGATATCGGTAGTATCGAGCTGCAGGGGAAGAGTGGTTACGGACTGGAGTTTGAATACGATGTTTTCCATCATGGCAGGCTCATCGATCTCGGGAAGACCGACGTTGACATCAAGGATGTGCGCGCCTGATTCTTCCTGCTTCAAACCTTCTGTGAGAATATAATCCGTGTCGTTATCTCGGAGAGCCTGTTTGAATCTCTTCTTGCCGGTGGGGTTGATCCTCTCGCCGATGATGACAGGCTTCGGGCCGATCTCAACGCATTCCGAAAAGCTGGTGACGTAAGTCCCGTGCTTCTTTTCGGGAGCTTTGTAAGGCATGGGAGAAACGGTCTTTATGAGTTCAGAGATGTGTGCGGGTGTGGTGCCGCAGCATCCGCCCATGACGTGAACGCCCATCTCCGCGATCTCTTTCATGATATTGCTGAATTCCTCAGGTCCGATATCGAAGACTGTTTTGCCGCCCTCGGTGCGGGGAAGACCTGCGTTCGGATTGACGACTACGGGGAGAGAGCAGCATGCGAGGATGCGCTTTACGATGGGGATCATCTTATCGGGACCGAAACCGCAGTTGACGCCGATCGCGTCAACTTTAAGTCCTTCGAGCATTGCAACTGTTCCTTCAACGCTTCCGCCTGTGAGGAGCTTACCAGTTTCGTCGTAGACCATGGTCACGACGACGGGGAGATCACAGCTTTCGTGTGCTGCGATTATCGCGGCTTTTGCTTCGTATGAATCGCTCATTGTCTCGATGAGGACCAGGTCTCCGCCTGCTTCCGCACCGGCTTTTATTTCTTCTGCAAAGACTTCGACCGCTTCGTTGAAAGGCAGATCGCCCATGGGGGCAAGGAGCTTTCCGGTAGGGCCTATGTCGATCGCGACGTAAGCGTCGTTATCTCTTCCGGCTTCGTGTCTTGCCTCGCGGCAGAGCCTGACACCTGCAGATACGACCTCAGCGACATTATCGTACTTGAAACGGTTTGCGCCGAAAGTGTTGGCGTTGACTATGTTGCAGCCAGCGTCAAAATATGCACGGCCGAGTGCTTTGATGTCATCGGGGCGCAGGAGGTTCCAGGTTTCCGGAAGTTCGCCGCCCTTAAGGCCTTTTTCCTGAAGTATGGTGCCCGTTCCACCGTCGCAGAAAAGCCATTCCTTGCCGAGTCTTTCCTTAAGTGTCATTGTTTATTCCTTTCTCGAAAAAGCACATGTCTGAGACATCGTGCAGGACTCGCATCCCTGTTTGACGCAGGGAAGTTTGTTTGGCGAAAGCCCTATTATCGCGGTAACTGATTTTGTCGGTACCATAAGGAGCGAATCAGTCAGTTCTATGCCGGTATTCTTTGTTATGTCCAGAAGCCTGAACCAGTCCTTTTGGTGTGAGAGTGACAGGTCTCCGTAGCCCGGTGAGAATCTGGGACGCGCGAAAAGACCTTTTGCTTCATATTCTTCAGCGATCTTATTATTGATGAGATCACAGTAAGCCTCGATGGCAGCCGCGCCTGCAGCCTGGCAGCAAGATGCGTATGCAGATGAAGTAACTGCTGCGCGCTTTACAAGCATGTCACACGCAGGGCCTGCCGTCGCAGCGAAAAGAACGCAGTGCGTGCATCCTGCAAGATTCCTTGCAAGAGCCCTGCTTTCGATGGTGATGTCAGCAAAATGAACGGAAGATCCTTCAACCGTAACCGGATATTCCTTTGATACGGATTTGGGCGAACAGTCCTTTTCGAGAGAACTGACAGCCTTTCTTATCATGGCGTCGGTTTCCGGAGATGCTTCCACCGGGCCTCTGAAGCCCATGTAACGTCTGACTTCGTTTTCGGGAATCGTTACTCCTAACGGCATTACTTACCTCTCAGCCGATGATGCCGTTTAACATGGCGAGTATGTCTCTAGCCACGTCAGGCTTGTTCATCGAATAAACGTGGATGTGGTTGATGCCGTTGGCGATGAGATCGATTATCTGCTCTGAAGCATATACGATTCCTGCCTGGCGCATGGCAACCGGATCATCGCCGAATCTGTCGACGATCGCTCTGAACCTTTCAGGAACGCTTGTGCCGGAGAGGGCAACTGAGCGTGAAAGCTGCTTTGCCGTTGTTATGGGCATGATGCCGGGAAGGACAGGAACGTTGATGCCCTTGTCCTTTATGCGGTACAGGAAGTTATAGAAGATGTTGTTGTCGAAGAACATCTGCGTGGTAAGGAAGTCGCAGCCTGCATCAACCTTGAGCTTGAGAAAGTTGATGTCGTCTGACTTGTGCTCGCACTCGATGTGGCCTTCGGGATAGCATGCGCCGCCGATGCAGATGTCCGGATCGATGGACCTGATGTCTGCTATGAGGTCGGATGCGTGCTTGTAATCGTCACATATGATGCCGTCCTTGGGCAGGTCGCCTCTTAAAGCCATTATGTTATCGATGTTGTTCTCGTGGATCTGCCTGAGCATCTCCCTGACATGCTCTTTCGTGGATGCAACGCAGGTGAGATGGGGAAGAACGGGAACGTTATGAAGATTAGTGATGTCGGATGCGACCTCGACCGTAAGTTTGCTCGTTGAACCGCCTGCGCCGTATGTAACGGACATGAAAGATGGGTTCATTGCGGCTATTGAGCCTGCTGCAGCCTTGACTGATTCAAGCCCGGCTTCCTGCTTCGGAGGGAATACCTCGAATGATATCGTTGGCTTATTGTCGCTCAATATATCGGTAATCTTCATAGAATGATGCCTTTCAAAGTTTATTTTATTGATAACTTATAGAGTATACCTCAAAATTCAAATTGATATATAATTGCCTTGATTTTTGAAATACAAGGAGAGAAGAAATGAAGAAAAAGATAGTTTCTGCTTTGCTTTGCGGCATTATGGCACTTGGCTGCCTTACCGCATGCGACTCTGAAAGTGCGAATAAGATCAAAGAACTCGCAAAAAATACTGATGTAAGCGGACTTGAGTCCGTTGAAAAAGAGATCGTCAATTCCGTAACCGGCGCAGGCGTTGTGCCTACCAAGGACAGAAGCGGCAATGACATCAAGGTTCCTTCTGAAGTTAACTCCATCGTTTCGCTTGCACCTTCCACTACGAGAGTCCTGATCGATCTTGGTCTTGCACTCAAGATCGTAGCTGTTGATACAAATTCAATGGCATATAAGGAATATCTTCCTGCAGGCGTAAAGACATTCGACATGATGAATCCTGACAACGAGGCGATCGCAGCTCTTAAGCCTGATCTGGTATTCACATCCGGCATGAGCTCAGTAGGCGGAGCATCACCTTTCAAGTCTCTCATCGACGCAGGCATCTGCGTTGCCGACATTCCTTCTTCAGCTTCAATCGCTGATATCGCTGAAGATCTCAAGTTCATCGGAAACTGCACAGGCAAGGGCATTGAGGCCGTTGCACTCGCTACTGCAATGGATGCTTCTTTCAAGCTCATGTCCAAGGCATGCGAGAGCATCCCTGAGGAAAAGCGTAAGACTGTCCTGTTCATGATGAACATCCCTTCTTCAGATTCACCTACGATCTATTCATTCGGTTCCGGCACCTACATGGATGAGATGCTCACCAAGATCGGTGCAAAGAATGCATGCGCTTCACAGCAGGGTTGGGTATCCATCTCCATCGAGGATGCTGTAAAGATGAACCCTGACGTTATCCTTACAAACGTTGATTACGTTGAGGATCCCGTTAAGGATATCAAGGCTCTCAAGGGCTGGGAGAACGTTAAGGCCATTAAGGACAATGCAGTCTACAAGGTTGATCCCAACCTTTCAATGCAGCCCAATAACCACGTTGTGGATGCTGCACTTGAATGGCTCAAGGACATCTATCCCGATATATTCACAGATCTTTCCAAGAGCCTCGAGAAGTCTCTCAAGGATACTGTTGAGAAGATCAAGGGAATCGCAGGAACAGGCGAAACAACAAAGGCAGCTGCCTGATTTATGAAATAATGAAAGAGCAGGGAACACCTGACATCAGAAAAACAAACACAAAGGCCGCAGGGATTGGCATGGCGCTGTCCCTTGCGGCCTGCCTGTTTATATTGATCCTTGCGATAAGGGCCGGCAGCGTTTACATTTCGCTTTCAGATCTTTTCAAGATCGTTGGCAGCCACATTACCGGCAGACCTTTGCCCGATGAAGTCGATCCCATGATGGATTCGATCTTCTGGACCATCCGAATGCCGCGTGCTATCACCGCTTTCCTGGTCGGTGGCGCACTTTCTGTAAGCGGTGCCGTCATGCAGGCCGTCCTGCAGAATCCGCTGGCTTCCTCGTATACGCTGGGTGTGTCTTCCGGTGCTTCTTTAGGCGCGGGCATGGTGCTTCTCTGCGGTTTCTCTCTTTCAGGGTTTGAAGGATTCATGCTGCCGTTCGCGGGATTCATCTTCGGCCTTTTCACTGTTGCGTTATCGATACTTCTGGCATCAGGAATCGACAGGAGCGTATCGAATCAGACCATAGTTCTGATCGGTATGATCCTGTCGCTTTTTGTTAACGGAATACTGAATTTCATGATGACTTTTTACGGAGACCAGAGCAAGCAGCTCTGGCTTTGGATGACCGGTTCTTTTTCCGCGAGAAACTGGACTCACTGTGCAATACTTTTCGTTACCGGTCTGGTCGGATTCGTAATACTCTTTTTGCTTTCCGGGCGTTTGGATATCCTTACTTTCGGTGAGCTTCAGGCGAGCTCTATGGGCGTTGAGGTTAAGAAGACCAAGATAACCGCAATGTTCGTCGCGGCACTTCTGACCGGTGTTTCAGTCGCATTCGCGGGCGTTATCGGGTTTATCGATCTTGCGGCTCCGCACATTGTAAGAAGGATCTTCGGACCTTCACACAGAATAGTCTTACCGATGTCGTTTATATACGGAGGCGCATTCATGGCGCTCTGCGATCTTGCGGCCAGAACGGTCCTGTCTCCGCGCGAAATACCTGTCGGTGCCGTTACCGCGCTGGTCGGCGCACCTTTCTTTGCATACGTTTTCTTTGCGAAAGGAAGGAGGAAAGTCTGATGGAACTTGTTCTTAAAAACGTGTCGGCAGGCTATGGCAGTGAAAAGGTCCTCGAAAACATCGATCTCTCGATCAGGGAAGGGGATACGGTATTCATCGGCGGCAGGAACGGCTCAGGCAAGTCCACGCTCCTGCGCGTAATGGCCGGACTCATGGATTACGAGGGCAGTGTTACGATAGGCGGGAACGATATTTCCAAAATGAAACGCAAGGGCGTTGCCCAGCTAATAGCTCTCATGCCGCAGATGGGTGAGACGTATTTCCAGTACACGGTTTACCAGACTGTTCTTCTCGGAAGATATGCAAGGTCAAACGGCCTTTTCTCAAGCTTCACAGCTGAGGATAAGGAGTATGCCAAAGCCTGCATGGAGTCCTGCGGTGTATATGAGTACAAGGACAGATTCCTTGGCGAACTCTCAGGCGGACAGATCCAAAGAGTCCTGCTTGCGAGAACATATGCGCAGGGAACGCCTTTCCTGTTCCTTGACGAACCCGGAAGCAACCTCGACATTAAGTTCCGTGCTGAACTATGTGACTATCTTTGCAAGTGGGCGGAAAACAAAACCTCAACACCATACGGTGAAGTAAAGAATACCGTTGTCGCGGTCTTTCATGACTTCGGACAGGCGAAGAGCGTGTGCGGCAGAACCGTATTCCTGAAGGACGGAAAAGTCATTGCAGACGGCCCGAGCGAAAGTGTCATTACGCCCGAAAAACTTAAAGAAGCATTTGATTTTGATGTCGCAGCCTACCTTGAAAAACAGGTCATTGTCCGCTGACGTATTCATAAACGACCGTCGGGTAGGATAAGAACATTCCGCCCAGATCGGTCCTGTATAATTCGATCCCCGTTGCCTTTACCGTGAGGTTCTGTTCGCCGAGATCGTAAGGGTCGTCTTCAGAAGTTTTATAAACATCACGCAGATCAGCCGGGGTTCTCAGAATGAATACTTTTCCGCTGTTGTTACTTGCGTGGTAAAGATAGTTTCCGTCATGTGTGTTATTTGATACGAGAATGACTTTATTGAAGTGCCTTTTGTGAGGAGTTGCCTCATAAATTGTAATGCCGCCGCAGATCAGAATGGCCAGAAGCACAAGTGAGATCACGGCTGTCAGGATGATCTTAACGGTTTTCGCGGATTTGGAAACTTTAGCTGACATGGTTCACCTCATAATCGATATAGTGTAAATTTACACCATTTGTGAAAATATTGCAATATACTGGAGATAGACCGTGCTAACTGATTTTTACATGGGTTGCCAATAATACAATAAAACCGCATAATCGGGCCTTTTATTTCAACGATTATTACATTGAACACGTATTTTGATTCTTATAGAATTTGAATTGCTATAAAAGCGGAGGGGAATGAAAATGGGTAAGAAAAAAGAGAAACTCACTTTTAAGGAATTCCTTAAGAAAAAGGATATCAACATTTCAGCGAAGACATATTTCGTTGATGCAATGAGCGGCATGGCACAGGGCCTTTTCGCTTCGCTCCTTGTAGGCACTATCCTTTCAACGGCAGCTAACTATATTGACCTGATCGATGTGGCTTTCTTCCACAGGCTCGCTCACTTCATGCATGTTGTCGGATATATCACAAGCGCAAACTCTCCTGTTACAGGAGCTGCTATCGCAGTAGGTATCGCAGCCGCGCTTAAAGCGCCTATGCTTGTTACTGCATGTGCTGCCTGCGTCGGCGCTTTTGCAAACGGTTATCCCGGATATTTATTCGATAAGGCTGCGATCTACATCAAGAATCCTAATCCGTCTTATTCAGCCGGCCCTCTTGGTGTTTTCGTTGCTGTTATCTTTGCAGTCGAGATAGGTAAGATGATCTCAAAGGAGACAAAGGTTGATATCCTTGTAACACCGATCGTATCACTCGGAGTCGGATACCTCATAGCTTATCTGACATGCCCCGCAATCGCAGTTGCAATGAACTGGCTCGGTAACTTTATCAATACCGCAACACAGCTCCATCCGTTCATCATGGGCATCATCGTATCTGTAGTCGTAGGCATCATCCTGACGCTCCCGATCTCCAGTGCGGCAATCTGTGCTTCGATCGGAATCGCGGGTATTGCAGGCGGTGCAGCTCTCGCAGGATGCTGCGCTCAGATGATCGGCTTCGCAGTTGCTTCTTACAGAGAGAACAAGTGGGGCGGAATCGTTTCACAGGGCCTCGGCACATCAATGCTCCAGATGCCCAATATCGTAAAGCATCCTCAGATCTGGATTCCGGCAACACTTGCTGCCGCTATCACAGGCCCCATCTCCACAATGGTATTCAAGCTTGAGTGCACAGGCGTTTCCGCCGGCATGGGAACATGCGGTATGGTTGGCCCTATCGGTTGCTTCTCCGCAATGAGCAAGTCAGGAACACTCACACCTATGGCATGGGTCGGAATGGCAGTCGTATGCATCATAGCTCCCGCGCTTCTCTCGCTTCTCTTCAGTGAGATAATGAGAAAACTCAAGTGGATAAAAGACGGAGACATGAAGCTTTAAGAAAAGACGAAAGCCCTGCAGTGCAGGGCTTTTTCATTTGCACTTATTTGTTCAGACTCTGAACGTTTCTACTACTGCTCTTATCGAATCAAAAAGGTACGGCTTGTAAGTCTCGAGACTGCATGGCGTTCCGCTGATTATTATGTCATGCACGCTGCTCGAGATAAGTTCGATTATCGTATAGAGCATGAGCTCGGAATTCTTCCAGACATCGCCGTTTGAGTGGATGATCCTGTCGTATGCTTCCTTTATCGGAACACCGGGGATGAGGTTTTCATCCTGATAGGCTTTTACATAGAATCCGAAGTTAAGATTCCTGTTAAGGAACTTTACGAGCTTCGGGTCTTTTTCAAGATCAGTGATGATGCTGTCTGCGATCACGATGATCTTTTCTTCAACGGGAAGACCTGGGTTAGCGTTCTCGTGCCTTCTGAGCCTTTCGATGGCTGTTTTCAGGAGATGCTCGGACTTGTGTGCGATCAGATGATCGATTATGTCCTGCTTGTCTCTGAAATAGAAATAGAAGGTTCCTTTTGCAACTCCGGCACTGTTTACGATATCTGAAATGGAGGTATCGGATATGCCCTTTGTGGTGAAGAGCTTATAGGACTGCAGGAGCAGTGAGTTGCGCTTGATCTTTTTGTTTTCCTCTGCTTTGCCCAAACCCGCAAAACCTCCTTTTTACTCATGATGACACTATATACAAAAAATGACTTTCGGTCAAGAAATTGCCTGAAAATTATTGACTATTGGTCAAAAAGTGATATATTGATGCTGTAATTAATGACCGGTGGTCAAAAATATTCAAGAGGTGAAAAGGAATGCTCAGATTCGGAAAAGGCGTTGTTAAGCACCGCAGACTTATCCTTATATTGTCTGTTTTGCTGCTTATTCCTGCAGTGATAGGTTTCTTAAATACGCGCATCAATTACGATATTCTGTATTACCTTCCTGACGAGATCGAAACGATGAAGGGGCAGGACATCCTTCTCAACGATTTCGGCAAGGGCGCTTACGGCATCTTTGTTTGTGACGGTCTGTCCACGGCTGACCAGATCAAGCTTAAAGAGAAGGTTTCCAAAGTGGAGCATGTTGCGAGCGTTATATGCTACAGCTCGCTGACGGGAGGAGAGATCCCCGCTGACATGCTTCCGGGCAATATCAAAGACATCTTCTATTCCAAAGACGGAAAAGGCTGCCTGATGTTCATCTTCTTTGACAGTACGAGCTCGTCGGAAGAAACGATGAAAGCCATAAAGGACGTCCGCGCAGTTGCAGGAAAACAGTGTCTGCTCTCGAGCATGGCTGCAGTAGTTACCGATACAAAAGATCTGGTACAGGAACAGACGCCTGTCTATACTGCGATCGCAGTTGCTCTCGCACTTGTTGTTCTCATGCTGACAATGGATTCATACATTGTTCCGGTCCTGTTCCTTGCGGATATCGGAATGACTATCGTATATAATCTCGGATCGAATTTCATAGCAGGTGAGATGAGCTTTATCACTATGGCGCTGGTTGCGATCCTGCAGCTCGGTGTCACGATGGACTATTCGATATTCCTTTATCACAGCTTTGTCGAACAGCAGACGATCTACGGTGATAAGGAAGAGGCAATGGCACACGCAGTTGCTGCGACTATCACATCAGTTACGGGTTCATCTCTAACTACCATCGCCGGATTCCTTGCAATGTGCTTCATGACATTCACGCTCGGTCTCGACATGGGAATCGTTATGGCCAAGGGAGTCATTTTCGGTGTGATCGGATGCGTAACAATCCTGCCTTCCATGATCCTTGCCTGCGATAAGGCAGTGGAGAAGACCAGACACAGATTCACATTAAAGCTCCCTTCAAAGGGACTCGCGGGATTCTTTGACAAGGGCTATATTCCCGCAGCGATAATTCTTCTGCTCCTCTGGATCCCCGCAGTTTTCGGTTACAGCAGGATCAATGTCTACTACAAACTCGACAACAGTCTTCCCGAGGATCTTCAGTGCGTACAGGCCAATAAGGCTCTTGAAGCGGGTTACGACATGAATTCAGTCTGCATGATACTTGCAGATGCAAACCAGCCCGCAAAAGAAACAAAGAAGATGCTTGAAGACATACAGAAAGTCGAAGGCGTCGAATTCGCGGTTGGACTTGATTCACTGCAGGGTTCGCTCGTTCCTGATGACATCATGACAGTTGATAAGGCGAAGGATTTCAAGAGCGATAAGTATAAGCTCCTGCTGATCTCATCCAGATATCAGGTTGCAACTGATGAGGCAAACGCACAGTGTGATGCGATCAACGGCATCGTAAAGTCATACGATAAAAACGCAATGTTCATCGGTGAGGCACCTGCCACCAAGGATCTGATAAACATGACTGACAGAGATTTCAAGGTTGTATCAGCAGTGTCCATCGGTGCCATCTTCATATTGATAATGGTGGTCCTCAAATCCGTAACGATACCGGTCATCCTCGTTACGGTCGTCGAGCTCGCTATCTACCTTAACATGTCGATCTCATACTTTACCGGAACGACGCTTCCGTTTATCGCATCGATATGTGTAGGAACGATACAGCTCGGCGCGACCATCGACTACGCGATCTTAATGACCACAAGATACAAGACTGAACGTATCGGAGGAGCGGACCGCAAACCGGCTGTTAAAACTGCAGTGGAGACATCGGTCAATTCAGTGTTCTCTTCAGCACTCGGATTCTTTGCTGCAACGATCGGCTGCGCATTCTATTCAAACATCGATCTGATCGCATCGATCTGCAAACTTCTCGCGAGAGGCGCGCTGCTTTCGATGGTACTGGTAATACTTCTTCTGCCGGCACTGCTCCTGATCTTTGATCCGGTGATCATAAGAACGACGGCAGGCATGAAGTGCTGTGTTGAAAGAGAAAAGGAAAAGCATAAGGAAAGGCACGCCGGCATTGCCCATGCGTGAACGGACAGGAAAGGACGGATACATATGAACGAGAACATGAAGAAGATCACGGCAGCAGCCTTAAGCATGTCGATGGTAATTGCATGTGTCGCGGGCTGCAACGGCAAGAAGGCAGAAAACGCTGCCAAGCAGGAAATAAAAGCAGAAGTTCAGAAGGCTGAGGAAATGGCTGCGCCCGAGCACAGCAAGACCTCCGGAAAGAATGAGACCGTATACATCATCAAGAGCGGTGACGGCAATGTGAAGACTATCGTCAGCGAGTGGCTCAAGAATCCTTCCGGCGCAGCAACGATGAATGACGTTGCAGACCTTAAGGATATCGAAGTCGTAAAAGGCGATGCAAAGCTCGACAAAAACGAGAACGGCCAGCTTTCATGGAATGCCGCAGGCGGAGACATCTATTATTCCGGAACAACGTCAAAGACTGCTCCTGTCGACGTTGACATCACATATATGCTCGACGGTGCAAAGATCAATGCTTCCGAGCTTAAGGGTAAGAGCGGACATCTCGTTATTACCGTTAACTACAAGAATTCGATGTCCAAAAACGTAACAGGAAAGGACGGCAAGGAATATACCATCTACATGCCGTTCATCATGTCGACCGGAATGATCCTCGACAATGCAAAGTTCAGCAACGTTACAGTCACCAACGGTGAAGCCGTAAACGACGGTGATCATACGATGGTAATGGGCGTTGGATTCCCGGGACTTTATAAGAGCCTGGGACTTGATACGATCGACCTCAGTGACTACACAAAGGACGGCGAAAAGAACGAGAAGATCGAGATTCCTGAAACCGTTACGATCGAATGCGATGTTAAAGACTGCGACGAACTTGCTGCTCTCACCGTGGGCAAAGTCTTTGACCTCAGCAGTCTCGATAAGAAGGCGGATGCCGATAAGTTCAATGAAGACGCAGATGAGATGAACGACGGCATGAAGAAACTGATCGACGGCTCAGATGATCTTCATGACGGCATCAGCAAAGTCAACGACGGTGCAAACAGTCTTAAGAAAGGCGCCAAGACGCTTTCTGACGGTGCAGGCACTCTCGCAAAAGGTGCTGACAAACTTGCAGCGGGAACCAATTCTCTTGCATCCGGTGCATCAAAAGTCAGCAACGGCGCGAATTCCGTTCTTGACGGCATGAAGAAGTTCAACAGCTATCTGCCCGCGATAAAGAAAGGCGTATCCGATCTTTCAGACGGCACAAAGACTCTGAAGGAAGGTACATCCAAACTTACCGAACAGAACGATACTCTCAGTGCAGGTGCAAAGAGCCTTGATGAAGGCCTTTCAACGCTTAAGGATAAGCTCCCGTCAGCAGATGATGCAAAAGAACTTGCAGCAGGTTCCGCTTCGGTCAAGAAGACGATCGACAGCATGTATTCTGCAACTGAAAAAGTTTCCGTATCCGAGAAGGATATTGAGTCACTCACTGCAAAGCTTTCAAAACTGGTCGAAGCAGGTGAGCTTGATGAGGGAACGATGAAGCAGATGATCGCTGTCTACAAATCATACGCAGGACTTGAGAAGGGCGTTGCGGGACTTCACAAGAATTACGGAACCGTCAACAAGGCGGTTGCTGCTTATCCTTCGATAGTATCCGGAGTTGCAAGCGCATCCAAGGGTGCGAAGAGCCTTGATAAGGGTGTGGCTTCTTACACTGCAGGAGTAAACAAACTGGCAACAGGCATCTCACAGGTCGATGCAGGAGTAAAGAAGTTTGCCGGAAACGCTGACCAGCTTGCCAAGGGCGCGGATCAGCTGGTTGACGGAGCTAAGACTCTTTCTGCCGGCGCGAAGCAGGTGTCTGACGGCGCTAGTGCGGTTAACAGCGGAGCCAAGGAGCTCAGCAGCGGTGCAGGATCGCTTGCAAAAGGCGCAAAGAAACTCAGCAACGGAACGAATTCACTTGCTGACGGAACAAAGAAACTTCTCAAGGGTTCAGATGAACTCAGAGACGGCCTTAAGAAATTCGATGACAAGGCTGTGGATAAGATAACAGGACTCATTAAAGACAATCTCGCTCCTCTGTCTGACAGGTTCGAGGCGGTCAAGACATATGCGGAAACGTATTCTTCATTCGCAGGTGCGCCTTCCGCAGTTGAATGCTCAACGGTATTCATCTTCAAGAACGACTAAATCCCAATCCTTCTTAACCGTTCCTTATTGGCACAGGGCCGCTTCCTCCGGGAGGCGGCCCTGTGTCATTATTGAACAAAGTATAAATTTAATTTATTATATTAGCCATGGAATAAGGAAAGATTAACGGAGGTTGTTTATGGGAAATTGGAATGATCCGGAAAATGACATGACCGGATTTATTACCGGCGAAGAAGATTCAGGCATAAAGAAGTATTTTGAGCCTAAGGTAAACAGGGAAAATCCTGTTCCCACATGGATGAGCAAGAATCCATGGGCCAATCAGCAGAATAATAATGAAGATGCACCAATAAGCGTTTTCTCTTCTAATGCAAAGAAGTGCCCTTCGTGCGGTTCTAACCTGACATTTAATTCAAGAGTCGACGGACTTGCCTGCACAAGCTGCGGACGCGTTTTCGATCCTAAGACTCTGGACATGAAGTGGTCGATGGGCATCGATAATCCCGAGCAGGAATACGGGATCGATGATGTGCTGTCTGATGAAGATGAGAAGAGGATCGAGATCGTCTGCAATTCATGCGGTGCGCAGATCATAGCTGACAAGAACGTATCATCTACCGTGTGCGCGTTCTGCGGTTCTCCTGCTCTCATTACGAGAAGACTTACCAGGGAATTCCATCCGGATAACATCATCCCGTTTGAGATCGAAAAAGATAAGGCTGTCGAGCTTTTCAAACAGTACTGTGAAGGCATTCCGCATCTTCCTCGCGACTTCGCGTCCGACAAGACGTTGAAGAACATGAGGGGCATTTATGTTCCCACATGGCTTATCTCCTGTACGGTCAAATCCAAGGTCATAGGCAGGGGACATACACAGCCTGATTATGACAGGGCAAAAGAGGAAGGTCGTGCCAGGGGCCGTGCTATGATGGCGGGAGACGAGCCCGTTATCCTTAACGATCCTGATGCATTCCAGGTCAAGGGAACTGTTACGTTTAAACTGAATGACGTTCCTTTCGACGGAGAGAAGCAGATAGCCAACCGTGTCATGGAAGCCGCAGAACCTTACGATTATTCCCGTATGGTTCCGTTTTCGGGTGCGTATCTGCAGGGCTATGTAGCCGAGAAGTATGACCAGCAGCCCAAGGACATGAATGACCGCATCGTAAGACGTTTCGACAAATACACGATGCAGATCTGTGAGATGTGTGACTTCGGATTCAAGTCATTCAAAGTCTTGGAGCACGATCCCGCGCCCTCATTCAAAGACTTTACGATCAAGTACTGCCTGCTGCCCGCATGGTTCCTTCATTATGAATACAACGGACGCAAGTATCAGTACGTCATCAACGGCCAGACCGGTAAAGTCTCCGGAGAATTCCCTTATGCAAAGGGGTGGGAGACAATGGAGAGCGCAGGAAGAAAAGCAAGAGGCACTGCTATCTCGGTCAACTTCGAACTTCGAAAACTGCTCTACGCACTCCCCGGTGCTCTTGGCGGAATAGGCTGGGCGCTGCTTCGTTCGTTTGGCAGGAGCAGACGCGGTATCGATTCAAGGATCTTTACGTTAGGCATTAAGGATCCGGTATTGTTCATTATCGCAGGATTGCTGATAGGCGCGATACTGTATTTCCTGATCGAGCTTCTTCCGAAGATGCTTGAGAGACGCGAAAAATACGACAGGAAGATGTACGGAATGGACAGTTCCCATGATCTTGCATCGCCTCCCGGAGCCGAAGCTTATTTTGACACAGGTTTCTCGGTAAAGTATTCGGAAGTCGTGAAAGAGAAGGAAGGACCTGTTCTCCTGCTCAGAAACGAAGGCGATCTCAGGCTGGGCGAACTCGCATCTCGCAAGGGCTTTATAAAATGATATAACGGAGCTTGTTTATGATCGAAGCAGTAAACCTTACTAAAACCTTTAACTCAGGTGCGGCGATTGCTGCCGACAACATAAGCTTCACATGCTCAGACGGTGAGATAGCCGGATTCATCGGCCCCAACGGTGCCGGCAAGACGACTACGATAAAGATGCTCACCGGCATAATCAGACCGGATTCAGGTTCGGTTAAGATCAACGGCTTCGACATGGCCGAAAAGCCCCTCGAGTGCAAAAAGATAATCGGTTATATTTCCGATAATCCGGACATGTTCGTCAAGCTCACGGGTTATGAATTCATCAACTTCATGGCTGATGTTTACGGCGTTCCGGAAAACGTCCGTGCCGAAAGGATAGAGTATTTCGCTGAACAGTTCGGCATGGAAAAGTCAGTCTTCTCCCAGAGGATGACGGGATATTCGCACGGCATGCGTCAGAAGACGATGATAATTGCGACTCTCGTGCATGATCCGAAAGTCTGGATCCTTGATGAGCCTATGGTGGGCCTTGACCCTCAGTCAGCATTCAACCTCAAGCGCATGATGAGGGAACATGCCGATAAGGGAAATACTGTTCTTTTCTCCACGCACGTTCTTGAGATAGCGGAGAAGGTTTGCGACAGGATCATGATCATCGATACCGGAAAGCTTATCTATACCGGAACAATGGATGCTCTGAAGAACGGAGAAGAAGGCGGCGATCTCGAAAAGATCTTCCTTAAGATGACGGCGGAGGCTTAAGACGTGAGACCATTGATCATCAGAAGGCTTGCTTCCGTCATAATGCGCTCCAACTCGATGGAAGAAGCGGGAAACAAAAAGCGCAGAGCCTGGATAATGGGCTTTACCGCTTTTGTTCTTCTGTTTGTCGTTATCCCGGTCACCGTAATGACCGGATTTTTCACGTTTATACTGACTAAGGGCCTTATGCAGACCGGACATCCGGAATTCGGCATCAAGCTCATGTACGGCCTCATCTCGATCTTTACGGTCGTTTTCGGAATAAACGTAATCTTCAATGAACTTTATTTTGAAGACGATATATCCTATCTGCTTCCTTTGCCTCTGAAGCCTGAAGAACTTGTACTTTCAAGATTCCTGGCCGTTTTCGTCGGTGAGAACATGATGCAGTTTGCGGTTGTTATCGCCGTGGTCACGGGTTTTGGCATAGCACATCCGATGAATGTCCTTCAGTGGATAATCTCACTCGCTGCCGGTTTTCTTTTACCGGTCATACCGATGGCGGTGATCGCGATAGCGGGAATGCTCCTCATGACATTTACCAGGTTCATCAAGAAGAAGGAGACTGTCAGAAGGATCTCATACGCGATAATAATCTTGATACTCGCCGCAGGGGCCATGATGCTCGTTTCGATCGATATCAGCGAGATCGTAGTCTTCATTATCGAAGGAACGGCTTCAAACGTCCTGTTTGTTAAGATCCTGGACATCATATTTCCGCAGACAGGCCTCATAGCGGATTTCATGGCAAGCGGTTCGGTCTGGCCAATCCTTGTCTTTGCCGCGATCTGCCTGCTGTCGCTCGTCCTTCTTTCTGTCTGTGCGCGTCTGTTCTACATGGAGTCGGTCACAAGGCTTAATGAAACGACGCATGTACAGAAGAACGCCGCATCTTCCCAGTCAGTGGTCTTCAGATCTGCCGGGATGTCTCTTTTCATCAAGGAGATGCGTATCCTGGTCAGGACTCCTGCTTTCATGACAAACTGCGTTGCGGCAAATTTCGTCTGGCCCGTCTTTGTCCTGATCTTTGCAAAGATAATGAGAGCTGACCTCGGAAGAGCGGCATTGTCTGCTTATTTTGCAGAACAGTCTCATAAGACGGCTGCCATGTCCGTGATCCTTGCGATAACCATGGTTACGGCGGCAATGAACTGCCTCGGCTCGGATTCCTTTTCGAGAGAAGGGAAGGGTTTTGACTACATTAAGTTTATTCCCGTCAGTTATAAACTCCAGTGGAACGTTAAGACTGCGGCAGCCATGATCTGGACGCTTGCCGGAACCGTACCGTTTTTTGCTTTCTTCGTCATCTACGCAGGCTTTGAAGTCTTAACGGCCGTGATCACCATGGTGCTGGTCATCTCTTCAGCTTTCTTTGTAACTGAACTCGGGATGCTGCTTGATTCGCTCAACCCCAAGCTTTTCTGGCTCGATGCGCTGTCAGCCCTGAGAGAAAACTATAATACGGTCTTCTGCATGGGTATCACCATCGTCTTATGCGGACTTCTTGCAGGCGGATTGTTCCTGCCGTTTCCTGCGCTTGTTATTGCGGGAACAGAGACTTTGGTACTTTGCATTTCAGACGTTGTGCTCTATATGATGAGCATGAGGTCCGGCGTCCGCAACCTGATGCAGATAGGCGAATAAAGCCCCTCGTTTATTGGATTTCACGGCGATTTTGGCATATGCATAGATGGCTGTCTATCTTTTAATATTATAATTTTTCTTTGTTTTACATAACCCGATTTTGAGGATAAAATATATCCTGTGAAAATTTCGAATGTGGTTGGTGAATAGGAGTTAAATATGGATATTTTCTCGTTTGTTACACTTTTCGGAGGACTGGCTTTTTTTCTCTATGGAATGAGGCTTTTGTCCGATTCACTGAAGAAGACGGCGGGAGGCCGGCTTGAGAAACTCCTTAACAAGGCGACTGACAATAAGTTTAAAGGTCTAACCATCGGCGCCATAATCACCATCGCAATCCAGTCTTCGTCAGCAATGACGGTAATGCTTGTCGGTTTTGTTAACTCCGGCATAATGGAACTTCCCCAGACAGTAGGCGTAATCTTCGGTTCCGACATCGGTACGACGCTTACGGCATGGATCCTGTCACTGGCTGGCATCGACAGCGGTGACAATATGATCCTCAAGCTCCTTAAGCCTTCTGTTTTCTCACTGATATTCGCACTCATCGGCATCATTCTGATCATGGTCTGCAAGAAACAGCGCAACAAGGATATCGGTACGATGCTCATCGGTTTCTCCATCCTGATGCAAGGTATGACCATGATGTCAGCTTCCATGGAACCTCTTAAGACGATGGACAGCTTCGTTTCGATAATGACGGCATTTAAGAATCCTTTGCTCGGTGTTCTCTCCGGCGCGGTAGTTACGGGTGTCATTCAGAGCTCGGCTGCTTCGATCGGTATCCTGCAGAGTATCTCTATGACAGGTCAGCTTACGTACGGAATGGCGATCCCGCTCGTAATGGGTGCCAATATCGGTACCTGCATGACAGCCATTCTCTCATCCATCGGCGTTAACAGGGACGCTAAGAGAGTTACTGTAATTCATGTCGCCATCAAGCTCATCGGAACTGTTGTATGGCTCATCGTGTTCTACAGCGTCAATGCGATCTTCGATCTCAGCTTCATGGACAGTCCGGTAAGCATTGTCGGTGTTGCTGCCATTCACTCCATCTTTAATATTGCCACTACGGTTCTTTTGTTCCCGTTCTCGAATCTTCTCGTCAAGCTTGCACATTTCTTTGTCAAGGAAAGCGAAGAGGAACAGGAATTCAGGCTCGACGAGCGTCTAATGCTCACTCCTGCAATTGCTGTCGGTGAGTGCCGTAAGATGATGATCAAGATGGTCAACAAGGCAAAGGACGGCCTCGACAAGTCAATGGGCATGCTCCTCAACGGTTACAATCCTGCTGATTTCGAATTTGTCAAGAAAAACGAAGAGAAGGTTGACGGTTATGAGGATCTTTTGGGTTCATACCTGATGAGGCTTACTACCACACAGCACCTCAGCGTTGAAGATAAGAACAAATCCTCGATGATCCTCCAGTCGATCGGAGAAGTGGAACGTATCGCTGACCACGCCAATTATCTTTCGGATTCAGCTGAAGAGATCGAGAACAAGCACCTTTCTTTCTCGGAAGCTGCACGCGATGAACTTAACAGGGTGATCCCAGCGGTTCATGATATCTACACGATGGCTCTTGAATGCTATCTGTCGGAGAATGCCGCCAATGCCGAAGACATCGGACCTCTGAGGATAGTCATCAGCGAGATGTGCGACAAATTCAAGGCTAATCATGTCGAAAGACTTGCAAACGGCGTCTGCACCACAGAACAGGGCTTTGTTTTCAATGACATCCTTTACAGCTGCGTCAGGATCGCTGAGCACAGCCTTAACATTGCCGCTATCGCATACAGATTCAAGTCTGCCGGCAACACGAATCCCGATACCTATATGCACGACTTTAAGCAGCGTAAGGATAAAGACGAGAGAAAGTATAAGGATTACGTCAAGAAATATAACGCATAAATCATACTAGTTTTAATTTTAGTTGTATAATAGTGAGCGTTTTAAGGAGATATTTAAATGGAAAACGCTTTCACTAAGTCAGTTGACGAAATCACAAAAGAACTTGGAACAGACCGTATAAAGGGTCTTTCCAAAGAAGAAGCTTCGAGCAGATTAGCCAAATTCGGCCCGAATTCACTTGGAGAAGAGAAGAAGGTTCCGCTCTGGAAGAGATTCCTTCAGCAGTTCTGCGATGCGATGATCATTATCCTCATCGCCGCAGCCGGACTTTCAGCATACATGGCAGTCAAGAGCGGCGGCGGATTCACTGAGTGGATCGACGTCATCGTAATCCTTGCGATCGTAATCCTCAACGCTGTCCTCGGCGTATACCAGGAAGGCAAGGCTGACCAGGCTCTCGCAATGCTCAAGAAGATGAGCGCTCCGCAGACCAAGGTCATCAGAGACGGTGAGACGATCCTTACTGATTCCGAGAAGGTCGTAGTCGGTGACATCATCGCCATCGATGCCGGCGATTCCATCTCAGCTGACCTGAGACTTCTTACATCAAGGTCACTTAAGGCTGAAGAGTCATCACTTACTGGTGAGTCGGTTCCTGTTGAAAAGGATGCAGACGTTATCTGCCCCGAAGGCTGCGGAATCGGTGACCGCAAGAACATGCTGTTCATGGGTACCGTTGTTACTTACGGAAGAGCTAAGGGTGTTGTTGTCGCAACCGGAAGAGATACCGAACTCGGAAAGATCGCAAACAAGCTTACCAATATCGAAGATGAGGCAACGCCTCTTCAGAAGAGCCTTTCAAGCCTCGGCAAGATCCTTGCAGCCGTATGCATCGTCGTCTGCATCATCGTCCTTCTGGTCCAGATGTTTGTACAGAAGCAGTCATGGTCAGACGCGCTCATGACTGCAGTTTCGCTTGCAGTTGCAGCTATTCCTGAAGGTCTTGCCGCAGTCGTCACCATCGTTCTTTCAATCGGCATGACGACAATGGCCGAGAATCACGCCATCGTTAAGCGCCTTCTCGCAGTTGAGACGCTCGGCTGCGTAGACGTTATCTGCTCGGATAAGACGGGTACTCTTACACAGAACCAGATGACCGTAAAGGTTATGTATGACGGCCATGATGTCATCAATGTCGATGGCGGCGGATATGCGCCTATAGGCGATATTTTGGATCAGGAGGGCAACCGCCTTGAGCTGAACAATGTGGTCACCACGCTTATCAGATCGGCAGTTCTTTGCAACGATGCACCTATTGTAAAAGATGACAACGGAGAGTATTTCTGCATCGGAGATCCTACCGAAGGCTCACTTACAACTCTCGGTATGAAGGCCGGCATGGAGAGAGGCGAGACAATGCTCAGCTTCCCCCGTGAGACAGAGCTTCCATTCGATTCCGACCGTAAGCTGATGACAACTTACCATTCCGGAATCTCACCTGACGGCTGGGTTGCATTTACAAAGGGTGCTCCTGACGTCGTATTCTCAAGATGCACCAAGTATCTGGACGTTGACGGCGAGCATGATATGACTCCCGAATATCTCCAAAAGATCAAGGAAGCAAACCACAACTTTGCTGTTAAGGCCATCCGTGTTCTTGCTTTTGCCTATAAGGAACATCCTGCAGGATGCCAGGCTGATTTCGCTGACGAAAAAGATCTTGTCTGCCTCGGTCTTATCGGTATGATCGACCCTGCACGTAAGGAAGCAAAGGATGCCATTGCTGTCTGCAAAGAAGCAGGCATCAGGGCTGTAATGATCACGGGTGACTTCAAGGATTCCGCTGTTGCCATCTCGGATAATCTCGAGATGCGTGACGAGAAGCACATGGATGCTTTCTCCGGCGAGGAACTTGACAGGATGAGCGATGAAGAGCTCCGCAAGGTTGTTGAGACCGCGAGCGTTTATGCGCGTGTTTCACCTGAACACAAGGTCAGGATCGTTGAGGCTCTCAAGGCCAACGATCACATCGCTTCCATGACAGGTGACGGCGTTAATGACGCAATGGCCCTTAAGGCTGCCGACATCGGTGTCGCTATGGGAATCACAGGTACTGATGTTTCAAAGAATTCTGCTGACATGATCCTGATGGACGATAACTTCGCAACCATCGTAAAGGCAGTAGAGCAGGGAAGGATCATCTATTCCAACATCCGCAAGTTCGTAAGCTTCCTGCTTTCATGCAATGTCGGTGAGATCCTTGTAATATTCATTCTTTCACTGATTCCGGGAGGCGCTCAGGGATCACCGTTCTTCGGTATTGCAGCACCTCTTACGGCTATTCAGCTCCTCTGGCTCAATCTCGTTACCGACTCGTTCCCGGCTCTTGCCCTCGGACGTGAGAAGGGTGAACCCGGCATTATGAAGGTGCCCCCGAGAGCCAAGAACGAACCCATCATCAACAAGGAAATGCTTGTGACAGTAGCTGTTCAGGCAGTCGGAATCTTCCTTGCAGTTGCAGGCGCGTTCCTTGCGGCACTTGCCAGCATGAACAAGGGAAGCACGTTCTTCTATGCAGGAGCACTTGATAAGGTGATGCCCATTGACGTTGCAAGAACGGTTGCTTTCGCGACACTCATCTGCGCAGAGCTCTTCAGGGCATTTGCGGCAAGGTCAGAGAGGATCTCCGTCTTCAAGCTCGGCCTGTTCTCCAATAAGATGATGAACGGCTCGGTCGGCCTTTCTCTGCTGATGCTGCTCGCAGTTATCTACATTCCGGGTGTCAACGGCATTTTTGACAACGTCATGATCTCGCCTCTTGCATGGTGCGTGATCCTGCCGCTTGCCATCGTTCCGTTCATCCTCAACGAGGTAGTTAAGGCAATAAAGAACAGTTTGCATAAGTAAAACCGCTGTGTTATTATCTAACGGCATTATTTTAAGGACAATTTAAATAGGAGGTCTTAGACTGATGACAGGTTTAAAGATAGCACTTTCTATAGTTGATATAATCCTCGCTGTTGCGATCATCATCCTCTTCCTCGTACAGGAAGGTAACGACCAGGGTATGGGCGTTGTTGCCGGCGGCTCAACAGAGTCTTACTACGGCAAGGCCAAGGGCAGAACACTTGATGAGCAGCTCAAGCGCTGGACAGTTATCTGCAGCGTTCTCTTTGCAGTCGTATCGGTAGTTCTCTACCTTTCCGTTGCAAGAGGCTGGTAATTACTTATAGTAAGCAGATCTTAGAGCCTTCCGGTCTTTCGGCCGGGAGGCTTTTTTATCTTTTAATTGTAGTAAGATATCAATTAAGAAAAGAAATGGAAAATACGGAGATAGTATATGGAAAGAAATAAAAGACACAGCAGCTATGATGGTGAATCCGGCATGAAGCGTTCGCGCTCGGCATCGAACATGAGCGCGGCTCAGAGAAGAAGAAACAGAGAGATCCACGCCAAAGCGATCGAAAAGACCGCTCCTCAGTGCATCGGTGACCTTGAGGCAAGAGGACCTTTGAAGGTCAAGAACCAGGTCATCGGAATATTAAGACAGCACGGGACCGGCGGCGTTGTAATGCCCGATCCGACATTCAGGGATACTGATTTCGGTGCAGTCGTCATCGACAAGAACCATCTTAACGGTGCGCCTTTTGACATGGCAGTAGTCTGCGAGATCCTCAATCCTGATGCAGGAAAGGGTGAACTCCGCGGCACCATCAAAGAGGTCTTGGGCGACATCGGTAACAACGATGTCAGAATGCTTACGGTCTTAAGGCAGTTCGGTCTGTCACAGACATTCCCGGAAAAAGTCCTTAAGGAAGTTGAGCCTGTTGCTTCAAGTTTAAGTGAAGAAGAGGTCAGCAAGTCCATTGCAGCAGGAAGAAAAGACCTGAGGAACCTGCTTACCATTACTATTGACGGTGAGGATGCCAAGGACCTTGATGACGCGATCTCGCTCGAGGAGCTTTCCAACGGCAACTTCCGTCTTTATGTCCACATCGCAGACGTTTCAAACTATGTTAAAGAGGGCACTGCGCTTGATGCAGAGGCTTTCTCAAGAGCTACATCCGTCTATCTTGTTGACCGCGTTATCCCGATGCTTCCGCCGAAGCTCTCTAACGGCATCTGCAGCCTTAATCCAAACGCTGACAGGTTTACCATGACCTGCGAGATGCTTGTTGACCGTGAAGGCAGCACATACGACGGAAAGATCTATGAGAGCGTCATCCACAGTGATGCGAGGATGAGCTATAACGAGTGCTTCAGGATCCTTACCGAACCCTTGGAATCCGATGAGAAAGAGTACGGACCTATCGTTCCCATGCTTTCCAAGATGAAGGTGCTTGCGGATATCCTCAAATCCATGAGAGAACGCCGCGGCGCACTGCGTTTCGAGTTCCCTGAGACAAAGGTCATCCTTAATGATGACCAGACGGTCAAAGAAGTCATGCCTGAACCTCATAACTTCGTTCACGGGGTTATCGAATCCTTCATGATCTGCGCGAACGAGTTCGTTGCCAAGACGTATGCATCGATGAGCTATCCGTTCGTCTACCGTGTGCATGAAGACCCGGATCCGATCAAGATCGCAAGGTTCCAGTCGGTTGCAAAATACCACGGCGCGATGGGACATCTTTCTGGTAAGATCCAGCCCGCCGATATCGTGCGTTTCATGGATACCATCGGTGATGACGATGCGCTTCCCGTGCTCGATCAGCTCCTTCTGCGTTCCATGGCAAAGGCGCGTTATGCATCCGAATGCTTAGGCCATTTCGGTCTGGCATCGAAATATTACTGCCACTTCACGAGCCCTATAAGGCGTTATCCGGATCTTATGATCCACCGCATAATCAAGAGCCAGCTGCACGGCGAGAATAAGCGCTCGCACTTCCAGGGAATCGTTGATGCCGCGGCAGACCAGTCTTCCGAGATGGAGAGAAATGCAGTCGATGCAGAGCGTGCTTCTGTAGACATCAAAGTATGTGAATACATGGCAGACAAGATCGGTGAGCATTACGAGGGCGTTGTTTCGTCCATCATCGAAAACGGCTGCTTTGTAATGCTCGACAGCTCTGTTGAGGGATTTGTTCCGTTCAGGACTCTTTCTGACCACTATTACTTTGATGAGCAGCGTTACCGCGCGGTCGGCGCAAGGGGAGGCGCAGTCATCAACATCGGCCAGCATATGGGCGTTGTTGTGGATAACGTTGATACCGAACTCAACCGTATCGATTTCACGTTTGAGGATGAGTTTGAGCATACGGCATCTCGTAAGCCCGGTTTATCGGGATACGGCAGAGGTAAGCCTTCAAGGGGCGGAAAGTATTCGCCCGTAAGCAAGCCCGGAAGGAAGGGAAAGGCCGCTCCTTCGGGTAAATTCTCACATAAGAAGAAGTCGTTCGGAGGAAGGTCAGGCAGAAGCGGCGGAAGAGGCAGAAGATGAAGAGCTTACTGATAAAGGACACTACAAAAGAAGAACGCGAACAGATAGTTGCCGAGTCGATCGGCAACATCAGCGGTTCTTGCGACGGCTGCATGGCAGGCCTTGCCGACATGTACCAAGACTATATCGACGGCAAGTGTGAGATCAAAGAGATCAACATGCGGTTCCGTGCGAACTACGAGTCTGCTGACGGATTAAACGACCGCAATCACTGCGGTTACGCGGACTGAGACTGACGGATATATACTGTTCCGCCTTCGTACTCGGTTAGCGTGTTTTTATCTTCCGAAAACTTGAATACCAGGCCTTCATTTTTCCTGTCTTTTACATAGTCGAAAGACACATACTTCTCATTGAGACTGATGTTTGTCAGCTCTATTGTGTTTTTCACGGGCTTTCCTTCGATAAGAAAAGAAGTGTCGGCAAAGAACTTTCCTTCATCATCTTTGTAGATGTTCAAAAAAAGCGCATTATCGGACGGATTAACGTAGTATCCTTTGAAGAGTTCGTATGCTCTTTCTGTCAGAGTTTGCTTTACGGCATGTCCGGAAAGCAGATCCTCGATCTCTTCCAACTCTGTAATGCCGTCGGTATAACCGCTGTATATGTGTTTGCGTACACCGTTCAGCCCGTAGAAATCAAATCCCCATGTGATCCCGTCATAATAGTCTGAATAATCGTGATCCCGGTAAGGCTGTTCTATGCGCACTTTCTGGATCAGCCTTCTTAAGTTGCCGAATTCTCCTTTGGAGACGGTACTGTCCGTCGTTGTGCTTCCGCTTAATGTGTAATTCCTTGTTATCTCGAGTTTGCCGTTGTAATAGAGCCTGTATTCTGTGTTTTTCCAATAATCAAACCCCCAGTTGTAAGGGCCCTCATTTGTACTGGTTACACTGAACATCAGTTTGTCCGAATCGACATATTCATCTGGGTACGATTCCTGATAAACGCCTTCTGTCGTAGTCGTGACCGTAGGCGGGAGTGTGTGGTTCGGCTGGCCGTCTAAAATGACAGGCTGTTTATTTGAACAGCCGAGGGCCGGTGTCAGACATATAACAAGGAGCAGAGTGAAAAGCTTTTTCAAGATTATTCTCCGTTATTTTCAAGAGGGCAGCCTGTTCCGTCAGCCGTATTTTCTCCGATTAATATCCGCTTGTCCAGTACCCCCCCTGACCCTATGACAATATAAATATTTATTAAGTTGACAACAGGGCTTGGATTATGTACTATTTCCTCGTTAATTGCGATGACGGAGACCCAAGTAGTTGCGGTAAGTCGCCTTCAGAGAGCTTTGCCCCCGGGCTGTAAGGCAGAGCGGAAAGAGACCGCAGTCGAATAACAACTCCAGCAGCATACCGGTATAAAGAGATTCCGCCTTTTGCGGAATAAATCAGGTGGCACCGCGGACTAGTTTTGTTCGTCCTGAACTTAAGCAGCTTAAGTTCGGGGCGTTTTTGTTTATCCCCGGATAGAAAGGAACGGATATGAGTAACATCTACAGAGACAAGTACATCAATGAGCTCACTGAGCAGGATGTTGGAACTGAACTTCGCGTATGCGGCTGGGTCGAGAACATCAGAGACCACGGCGGCGTTTCTTTCATCGATCTGAGAGACATGTACGGAACTCTTCAGGTCGTAATGCGCGACACGAGCCTTCTTGACGGCATCGTAAAAGAGGAGTGCCTTTCAATCGTTGGTAAGATCGAGCACAGGGATGAGGAGACATACAATCCCAAGATCGCAACAGGTACGATCGAGCTCGAAGCTCACAAAGTCGATGTTCTTGGTAAAGTCTATACACAGCTTCCTTTCGAGATCATGACATCCAAGGAGATCAGGGAAGACGTAAGACTCAAGTACAGATATCTTGACCTCAGAAACCAGAAGGTCAAGGATAACATCGTCTTCAGATCCAACGTTATCGCATTCTTAAGACAGAAGATGACTGAGATGGGATTCCTCGAGATCCAGACTCCTATCCTTACAAGCTCTTCACCTGAAGGCGCAAGAGACTACATCGTTCCTTCCAGAAAGTTCAAGGGCAAGTTCTATGCTCTTCCGCAGGCTCCTCAGCAGTTCAAGCAGCTGCTCATGGTATCCGGCTTTGATAAGTATTTCCAGATCGCTCCCTGTTTCAGAGATGAGGACGCGAGAGCGGACAGATCACCGGGAGAGTTCTATCAGCTTGACTTTGAGATGAGCTTTGCCACACAGGAAGACGTATTCAGGGCAGGTGAGGAAGTCCTCACGGCTGCTTTCGAAAAGTTTGCTCCCAAGGGCGCTCAGGTTACGTCTTCACCTTATCCTGTAATCCCTTACAAGCAGGCAATGCTCGAGTTCGGTACAGACAAGCCTGACCTCCGTAACCCGCTCAGGATCATCGATGTATCCGAGTTCTTCTCAAGATGCACATTCAAGCCTTTCCACGGCAAGACCGTAAGGGCTATCAACGTTCACGCAAAGCTCTCCAAGGGACAGCACGAGAAGATGCTCAAGTACGCTCAGGAAGACCTCGGAATGGGCGGCTTAGGCTACCTCGAAGTTCTTGAGGACATGAGCTACAAGGGACCTATCGACAAGTTCATTCCTGATGAAATGAAGGGTGAGCTCGCTGAACTCGCAAAGCTTCAGGCAGGCGATACGATCTTCTTTATCGCTGACAACGAGGCTAAGGCTAACGAGTGCGCAGGCGCCATCAGAAACGAACTCGGAAAGAGACTTGACCTCATCGAGAAGAATGCTTTCAGATTCTGCTTCGTCAACGATTTCCCGATGTTCGAAAAGGATCCTGAGACACACAAGTACATCTTCACGCACAATCCGTTCTCAATGCCGCAGGGCGGCCTTGAGGCACTCAATACAAAGGAACCCGGCGAGATCCTTGCTTACCAGTACGACATCGTCTGCAACGGCATAGAGCTTTCTTCCGGTGCTGTCAGAAACCATGACCTTGAGATCATGAAGAGAGCATTCGAGATCGCAGGCTATTCCGAGGAAGAGCTCAAGACAAAGTTCGGCGCTCTCTACAGCGCATTCCAGTTCGGTGCTCCTCCGCACGCAGGAATGGCTCCCGGCGTAGACAGAATGATCATGATCTTAAGGGGCGAAGAGAACATCAGGGAAGTCATCGCTTTCCCGATGAACGGTAACGCTCAGGATCTTTTGTGCGGCGCGCCCGGAGACGTAACCGAGCAGCAGCTCAGGGAGGTCCACATCAAGGTCAGACAGTAACCTTTATCTGATGAAGGTCTATTTCCTGACATTAGGATGCAGGGTCAACCAGTATGAGACTGACGCCCTGAGAAGCATGTTCCTCGAAAGGGGACATGAACTCGCGGAAAAACCTGAAGACGCAGACTGCTGCGTCGTTAACACCTGCTCGGTCACGAGTGAGGCTGACAGGAAATCCAGGCAGATGCTAAGAAGGATGGCAAGGCTCAATCCTGATACGATCGTCGTTGCTGCAGGGTGCTCTGCTGAGACAACCGACGGCAAGGTTGCCGCGGACATTATCGCGGGTACGAAGGAACGTCTTACCATTGTTGACAGGGCAGAGAAGCTCTTTGCTGAACGTGCCGCTCTTACTCATGAGCAGGATCACACAAGGCCTGCCGTCTCCAAAAAGGATGAATATCATGACTTCGGGAGCGTATTGTCTCCCGAAGGCTGCCGTGCGTTCATGAAGATAGAGGACGGGTGCGATTCTTTCTGCACTTACTGCATAATCCCGTTCGCAAGGGGAAGGGTTGCCAGCAGAAGCCCTGAATCATGCATTAAGGAAGCTCAGTATCTTGCTGACAACGGCTTCAAAGAGATCATAGTATCAGGCATCCACCTTTGTTCTTACGGAAAAGACAGGGGCGAAGACATCATGTCACTTGCTGCTCTCCTCAAAGAGATAGATGCGGTCAAAGGTGTTGAAAGGCTGCGTTTGGGCTCTCTTGAACCCATCTCCATGACCGATGAGTTTATCGATGCGCTGGCGGATCTTAAGCACATCTGCCCGTCATTTCATCTTTCGCTCCAGAGCGGCTCTGACACGGTCCTTAAGAGGATGAACAGGCATTACGATTCGAAAGGGTATGCGTCGCGCGTATCGCGCCTGAGAGAACGCTTTCCGGATATGTCACTAACAACTGATATCATCGTCGGATTCCCCGGAGAGACTGATGAGGAATTCGAAGAGACGATGAGATTTGCCAAGGATATGGGATTTGCCAGGATCCACGTCTTCCCGTATTCGCTCAGAAAAGGAACTAAGGCTGCCGAAATGGAGCAGGTCGCTCCCGAGATAAAGAAACAGCGTGAAGCAAGGCTTCTTGCGCTCGCTTCGGATCTTTCCGCCGGGTTTGCTGAACAGATGACCGGAAAGCAAGAGGAGGTCCTCTTAGAAAAGATCGAAGGGACTATTGCTTCAGGATATACCCGCAATTATGTAAGGGCTGAAGTGCCCTTTGATCCGGGTTCCAAGCTCCCTGCTCCGGGTGACATCATTACAGGAACCGTTACGGGCAGTAAAGGTGGGGAAATTGTCCTAAAAACCGACTTTTGATTTTATAAAGAATCTTTACAATTTGTTGTCCAAATGTGCTAATATACAAGTGTATAAGGATTTTTCCTTCATCGGAGGACAGCTTTGGAAGACAGTACCGCAAAATTCAATCTTTCAGGAGACAGGACCGCGGATGTACACGCGCTTATGTCTTATGTGCTTTCTGCATTGAAAGAGAAAGGTTACAACCCCATCAATCAGCTGGTGGGTTACTTCATTTCGGGCGATCCTACCTATATCACGAATTATAAAGGCGCTAGAGGCCTTATCAAGAGAATTGACCGCGACGAGCTTCTCGAGGTCATCATCAACGATTACTGCTCAAGGCTGTAATCTTTTCACGAGGGATAATTAATGGCTAAACCCGCAGGGCGTATTATGGGTATCGATTTCGGTATGAAACATATCGGAGTCGCGCTTTCAGATGAATCAAGGATCATTGCAAGAGGCTACGAGACCGTCAACTGGAACGGCGTGGACGACACCTGGGCGATAAACCGCATCTGCGAGATCATCAAGGAGATGAAGGTAAACGCGATCGTCCTGGGGAAACCTTCAAGGACTGACGGCACCAAGTCAGAGACTGAAGCAAAGGCTGAGGTTTTCGGTGCCAAGCTCAAAGAGGCATGCGGGATAGAGCCTGTTTACAAGGATGAGCGTTTCACGACTGTTATCGCTTCAAGATATCTTCACGACTGTAACATCAAGGCGAAAAAGCAGAAAAAGGTCATTGACCAGGTTGCCGCAGAGATAATTCTGCAGGAATATCTCGATATGCTATAATAATTATTATTTTTTACCTGAGAAGGAGATAATAATTATGTCTGAAGATAAAGAAATGAACCAGAGCGAGCCTGTTAACCAGAAGGATGAGCTCCTTAATGCCATTGCCGAGATGGACGTTGACATGGACCGCACCATCACCCTGACTGACGAAGAGACAGGCGAGGACATCGAGTTCGTAGTAAATGACACGTTCAGCATGAACGGCAAGGAATATATCGTTCTTCTCCAGCCCACAGATGATCCTGATGCTGATTACGAGTATGTGATCATGGAAACCGTTACCATTGACGGTGAGGAGATGCTCCAGACCCTCACAGACAAGGAAGCAGACGTGATCTACGATTATTACGACAAGCTCTGTGACGAGCTCTACGGAGACGATGAAGAATCAGACGAATAACAAACCCGCGGGTTTTCGCAAAAAAAAGGCCATAAAGGAAGCTCAGAAGGCCAGACAGGCCGGTGAGAACCTGAAGACCGACAGCGGCAGCGATGACCTGTTAGTAATACGTGACGCGTACAGCCACAAAGAGTACTATCTTTCGATCATAGATACTTTTGCTCTGCAGAAATCAGAGTATTTCGTCATGTACAATTACGTTCCTGACAACGGCAACCATAATCCGCCGGAACTTGTTATCATGCGCGCCGGACGTTCACCTAAGGGCGACCAGATCCTGTATTCGATAAAGGATAAGGATGAGCTGGACCGTGCCTTTGTATGCTTCATGCGCAGATTCTATGCATCCCGTGTTCCTGATGATAAAGCCAGGAACGGTGTGGCATCCGCAGAAAGTGCGGCAGAATGAAACTGGTAGAAAAAGCATCCGGATGGCTTTTTGCCTTGGGACTGGCTGTTGCGCTCGTACTGGCCTTCAATTATCTGGATGTATTGATCCTGATGGGTTTCAGAGGTGCCGGAGTCGACACAAAACTTTATAAAGGCATCTATTCGATGACCGCTGCGGTGATCAACGTTATTGCATTTGCTGCCTTTTTCATTATCTGCAAAAAGCTTAGAAGACCTGTTCTCCAGATGAGGAAACTCGGATGGGTAGAGGTCGTTCTTTTGGTTATCATTGCAATCGGAATGCTCGGATTTGTCGATACTTTCATCATGGTATCTGACAGGATAGCAGAGTACATAAAGTCACTGTCCGAACAGATGACGGAGTACAGACAGTCTGTTGACAGGTATACGGGCGTTTCGGAAGATGCTGTTCCTCTTTGGGATACCGTCTGCTATCTGATAACGCTTTGTTTTATCGTGCCCTTGGAGGAGGAACTTATCTTCAGAGGCGCGGTCTTCGGCGTTCTCAGAAGGAAGATGGGCCCTTTGGCTTCGATCATCATTACGGCGGTCATCTTCGGTATCATGCACCGCGTATCCGTACATACCGCATACGCCATTGTCTGCGGTATGATCCTCACGGCGTGCTACTACTATACTGAGGATATCTTCGCCAGTGTGATAATGCACTCAGTATTTAACATAATCGGTTCAGGTTTGGGAGATCTTCTTAAGCTCAAAGAATTGGGCGTATCGTCAGGTTTGAGAAAAGAGATAATCCTGAACTGCAATATCATCTGCATCCTAATGATGGTTCCTGCCGGACTTGGTTTTCTGGCACTGGCGCGCATATCCAGAAAGCGCCGTAACAGGAAGCAGGCTGAAAGTGTGGCCGCAGTTGAGTAAACTCGACCTGTTCAGATTCGGGAACACCAGAAGAAGGAAGTTCGCCGTATATGTCATCACAGTGGCTGCAGTATTTCTTGCAGCTGCGATGTTTATGGTTGCAATAGGTTTTTTCAGTTACAGGTCAGAACTCGTCACGGTCACGGCTACTGAAAACGACGGTGGTGATACTGCCGCAGGTACAGGTGTAAATGCCGAACTGATCCCCAACGTTAACATGATCTGCGATTCGTCTTTCGAAAGCAGGAACAAATACTACAGCATGCTCGTTGCGGGCAGCTCCGGAAATGCCGTTTACCTTAAGCCTGATGCAGTCGCCGGAAGCGGTTTTGACGGAAGGGCGGCTACCGGTGCTTCTGTACGTATCGTTTCGATCGATGCGGACGGCGTCATGAACGAAAAGTATACCGGCAATATTACCGGATTCGAAACGGCAAGACTTGGTGCGATTACACCGCTTGATGATATAAGAGGCCTTTACGGTGAAGACTCGATAGTCAAGGTCAGTGGCTTTGGCGGCACTGTCTGTGCGCTTACACAGGAAGGATTCATTCTTTACGATATCACGAGCCAGCAGCTCGCGGGCAGGGTATCGGGCAATGAAAGTTTTATGGACATTGCCTGCGCAGATTCATATGTAATGGCGATTACGCTGGACGGCAAGATCTATCTGTCGTCAGACGGAAAGAACTTTAATCCCGCAAGAAGCGACGGAAGTGCTGATGAACCGCGCGACTACAGCAAATCTGTTTTTGCCGGAAGCGGCGCGGTAGGCAAGACTGCAGCAGCTGCATTTGGTGACGGAACGGTCGTTACCGTATGTGACGGCAAGGTCTATTATTCTAAGATCGCTTCTATTTCGGGCATCACGAAATTCCTTTCATATGACACAGGTTTTGTTGCAGTCTCGGCATCTGGAGATATATATACGTCTTCAAACGGAATAGTTTTCGGTCTTGCCGGTTCTTCAAAGGCTCTGCAGGTCAACATTACGGCTTGCGCGGGAAGAAAGGGAAAAGCCTGTTTCATCAATGAGAATGGCATTGTAGTCAGCCTCGTATCAACTGCTGAAGGCGTAAACATAACCGAATCGATCGCGCCTCTTGCCCAGGCTGACATTCCCGTCTCCATTACGCTTTCCGATTCAGGACTTATCGTTGCGCCGCATAATGACGGCAAGGCAGTTACGATAGATCCTTCTTCAGGAACCGTCAGTCCTTTTACTTCCGAAAATGTCGTTGTCGGCCGTATCTTAGGTTTCTATTCGGATAAGATCGTATTCGATTCGGGAAAAGGCATTTACAGAGCACAGGTGCTCTCCGAGATCGACGTCAGCGGAAACGTTCCCGAAGGAACGATAATGACCGATGACATTATCTTTATCGGTGAGGAGAAGAACTCGTTCGGAGGTTCTGTCGGAAGCGGTGACACAGAGCAATGGTATCTGTCCGGAAACAATTCGTGGGACACATACGGCAGCGGAACCGTGTTTGCTTTATCAAATTCTTCCTACAGCGGCAACGGCTGCGCAAGGATAACTGGAACCGGAAACAATCTGCATGCGCTTTCACAGAAGCTCAGCGGTTTATCTACGGATTCTTTCAAGGCAGATACTTTCTACAGGCTCAGCGTATGGCTTAAATCACCTGACCTTTCGGATAAGATATATCTCTGGATCGAAGGAAAGACTTTCGGAAAAGTCGGCACGGTATTAAACAAGATCACGACGTCTTATCAGCAGTATGATTATGTTTTCGCCGTTACCGACCAGATGATGAAGAACAACGAGGAGATACGCGTAACCATTGCTTTTGAGGGCCCGGGAACGCTTTATGCCGACAACGTCTATCTCGGACCGGATTCATACCGCGAAGCGGGGATCCCCACGCATTATCAGGACGTGATAAAGCTCGGAAATCCCGCTGCAATCAGGCTCGGCAACCTTAATCTCGCATCTTCGGGATTTTCTTCAACGTCTTTCTACGGATTAACTGATGATTCCAATTCTGCTGAATGTGTTATCGGAGGAAAGCTTAAGAGAGTCTCAATATGCAATTCGCTTGAAGACAGCTTAAGGCTCGTGAATAACTGCGGTTCGTCACCCTGGTTCAGGATAGGTTCATGTGCCGCGTTGAATGACGTTAACAATTTCCTGGAGTACATGTGCGGCTCCGTATCTTCGGTCTACGGCAAGAAGCGTATCGACAATGGTACCGCAATGCCCTGGGCGCGCCGCTTTGACCGTATCTATATCGAGATAGCAGACAGTGAAGGTTTCTTCATCAGCGACACGCAGAGGGCCGCTTACGTCAATTTCGTAATCTCGCTGTTCTCACAGTCAGAGTATTTCACCGAGATAAAAGATAAGGCTGTTTTCCTTGACGGTATGAAATACGACGGCGGAGTCATGATGTCATCAGCCAACAGCCATACGATGCCTGTCGTTATCGAGAACAATGACCAGAATGCAACGTTCAACGGCAATATCGAAGCAGCGTTCTCAGTTGCACAGTATGACGTTCCCCGCGTTTCTTCGAGCGGATACAGAGGTGAATACATCAATTCGATAACGATGGTCGAAGGACTCAATGCCGGCAAGATCGCGTCGCTCCTTATATCCGACAAGTCCGCGTTTGCCGAAATGTTCCTTTTTGATGCCGGTATCAGCTTCAGGCCTGCATCTTATACGGATGACACGATGTTCATCAATTCAACTGAATTCATTGAAGCCATGAGAGTATCGAGTGCTCTTGCTTCTTACCGCGGCTGGAAAGAACTGTATGTCGACATAGCAGAACCTCTTGATGCTGCAAACAAAGGCAAGGCCGATGCTTTCCGCAGCATGTGCTCATCGGCGGTATTCTATGACGGAAATGATTATCTGATGATAATATCAAATTCTTCTAATTCACAGCAGGCATTCCTTATCAATGACAATGCGATAAGGAGCACAAAGAGTACTGTCTTCAGGTATTCGAGCAACGGTACGCTGCTTACTGAAAGACCATTAAGGTCACAGAGCTTAAGGAATATCCTGCAGCCCGGCGAGTATTACATCATTAGGATAAAGAAATAAGGATATCAGGCGTTGTCCCTGATAAGGCCGGTGAATAATCCCGGTATCTTACCGTAAGAAGATTTCCATGCCCTGCAAAGTTCAGATGCCTCGGATTCTGTCTTGACCGTGACTTCCGCACGGAAAGGCATTCCTGAATTGTCAGAGAAAAGAGTTACTTTCCAAGATCCGTCAGGAGTAGGGGCCTTGGAGCTGGTTACGAGTGCTGCAAGACGCATCTCTTCTATGAGCTCTTTGACAGAAGTATCGAGATTGGCAAGGACGGTTGAATTGATCGCGGGCATTGCATCATCGAGAAGGGCTTTGCCGCCTGCTGATATCGTCAGAGTCTCAGTTCCGCCGATGGCAGGCGCAGTCTCGCCGTCATCGTATTCACGGTCCATGAGATTGCCTGCGATGAGTTCCTCATAGGCTCTGCTGAATGTAAAGAAATCCGTGTAGAGCTGATCTATGCACCTGTTCATTAGCAGGTGATAGCTGATTCCGGGAACACGGCTTACGAGATATAGGATTCTGATCTTTGCTTCAGCAATAGAAAAATCTGCCATTTGGTACTCCTTTGTCTCCAATTATAATCGAAAGTCTCAAAATTGACTCATTATTTTATTGATATGGCCGCTAAGTCTTTAATATAATTAAAAAATGACAAAACAGACGGACGGAAAACATATTGCTTTGTTCTTGAAAAAGGCATCAGCCGCATTGATGGCGGCAGTTTCCTGCTTTTACATGTCAGCAGGCATCATGCCTGCGGGATATGTACTTGCTGATGAGGTTCCGGAAGTAACCGCGGAAGAAGACGGCGGTGAAGAGAAGAAAGAACCTGTAAGCAGGCCTGATACCGAGACCAAACCCGAAACAAAGACCACTGAAAAGGAAACCGTAAAAGAAGATCCTGAAGAAAAGCCGGCGCAGACTGAAAAGGCTGAAGAAAAGGCACCTGAAGAAACAAAAAACGAAACGTCGGAAACTTCTGAAACAGCTCCGGAAACGACTCCTGAAACAACTGAAAAGACACCTGAAGAGAAGCCTTCCGAAGAACCTTCAAAGGAGACTGAAGAGCAGCCGGAAGAAAAGCCGGAGGAAACAACTCAGGAAACTACACCGGAAACTCCTTCTGAAACTGATCCTGAGGCCCCTGAACAAGAGCCTTCTGAAAGTGAACCTGAGACTGAACCGGAATCGCAGCAGGATGCTGTTCAGGATGCAGGGGAGACTGCCGATGAGATCAAATACTCAATGTCCGGCAAAGGTTATCTTCCGAAATACAAAGCAAAGACCGCGCAGTTCAAGAACGGTGTGCTTACGATAGGCCAGAAGGGAAAAAGGCTGGAAGCTTTTTCGATCAGCTTAAAGAATAAGACCGGCTTTGAAGGAAGCCTGACATACAGGGCTTACATAAAGAAAAAAGGCTGGTCCAAATGGGCTGATTCAGGCAAGGTCGTCGGTACGAAAAAGAAGAACCTCAGGATCGAAGCTGTTCAGATAAAGCTCACGGGTGAGCTCGCAAAGCACTATTTTGTTGAATACAAAGCTTCAGTCAGTTCGCTTTCCGATTCACAGGGCTGGGTACATGACGGAACGATCGCGGGCACCATGTACAACACCAAAAGGATAGAAGAGCTGCAGGTAAGGCTCGTCCCGATCGGTGAAAACAAAGAATCGTCGGTTATTTACAGACTCAGAGGACAGTCGTACGGATGGCAGAAGACCTGGAGCAAAGACGGTGAGGCATCCGGTACTTTTTCGAACCGTATCGAAGCTGTTACGATAGCATTAGGACCTTCCAAATATCCGGGCGGAATTACTTACAGGACATATATCCAGGACGGAAAGTGGACGGCATGGACATCAGCCGGCGCAATGAGCGGAAACAGCAAGACCGGCAAACGCATCGAATGCATTCAGATCAAGCTTACAGGCGAGATGGCCGAGCACTACGACATCTATTACCGTGTCTACGCTCCTTCTTTCGGATGGCTCGACTGGGCTTCAAACGGTCAGGCATCAGGTTCCACCGGATGTTTCTGCAGGCTCGATAAGATACAGATAGTCCTGCGCGAAAAGGACACTGGCGAACCCGGCAGTGAAGGCGGGATCACGAGTGACAAAGAACATGCTTATTACGCTGCTTCAAATGCCGGCGCCATAATGACATACAAGAACATATTGAGCTGCGGCTATACGGATCCTGAAGTGTTCAGAAAGCAGCTCATAAAGAATTTTGAGTACATGGACGGTGTCGGTTATTTCCACATGGGTAAGATGGTTCAGGGCTACACAGACTGCGCAGGTTCTGTTTCGCTCGCGTTCAGGGTTGCCCTTGGCACCGCGAAGTTCACGAAAAAGTATAAGAAGGGCACGCTGAGCAACGGCAAGCAGCTTTACGGAATCGGCGTTAACTATTGCGGAATAAAGAGCTATAAGGACAAGTTCGGTTGGTGCCGTAACGGTACGGCTTCCGTTAACAGTCACTTCCTTAATACCATCATAAAAAACAGAAAGATCACTTATTCTCAGGTATCGCTTTCTGACAGAAGTGACGGCGTTCACGGCTGGTCCAATGAAGAGTGGGTAGATTATCTCAAGGAGACAGGCGCAAAGCCCGGCGATGTCATCGTCTGGTTTAACCACGACTGGAGCAAGAAAAAAGGTCAGCATATGACTATGTACGCAGGTATCGGAGAAGACGGCATCGCATACGAATGGACCGCTTCAAGCACATATGGCGTTATCCTTTCGCCTCTTACCGACAGGTCGCCTCAGAATATCTTTGAAGCGTTCACGATTTTTAAGGGCGTTGCGGATGTAAACGGATATTACTGATCATTCATATTTTGCTATTCCGGGCAAAAATATATTAAATTTGATGATTTTCAGGCCAAAAACCTGTTCAAGAACGCTCTTTGCGGTGCTATACTTTGTAATGCTTTTGAAATAATCTGCAAGGAGTTATTGAGATGATTACATTTGACTATTCAAACGCACTCGGCTTTATCGGCGGACAGGAAGCAGTAGACAGAATGGAGCCTCAGATTAAGGCTGCGGCTGACATGCTTCACAAGAAGAACGGTCCCGGAAATGATTTCCTCGGCTGGCTCGATCTGCCTTCAGCATATGACAAGGAAGAGTTCGCTAGGATCCGCAAGTCTGCTCAGAAGATCAGAAGGGATTCCGACGTTCTCATCGTTATCGGTATCGGCGGTTCCTACCTCGGTGCAAGAGCTGTTATCGAGATGCTTGGCCACAGCTTCCAGAACGCTGTTTCCAAGAAGATCAGAAAGAGCCCGCTGATCCTTTTCTGCGGCAACTCCATCAGTGCTACATATCTCGCAGACCTCATGGATGTAATCGAGGGCAAGGACATTTCCCTCAACATCATTTCCAAGTCAGGAACAACAACAGAGCCTGCAATCGCTTTCCGTATCCTCCGCGCTTACATGGAGAAGAAGTACGGTAAGGAAGAGGCAAGATCACGTATCTATGCAACAACAGACAAGGCAAGGGGAGCTCTTAAGGGCCTCGCTACCGAGGAAGGCTATGAGTCTTTCGTAGTACCTGACGACGTAGGCGGACGTTTCTCCGTTCTTACAGCCGTAGGTCTTCTTCCTATCGCTGTTGCCGGCATCGACATCAGAGAGCTCATGAAGGGCGCAAGGGATGCTTCAAAGGCTTACAAGAAGCTTCCTCTTTCTGAGAATCCCTGCTATCAGTACGCTGCAGTACGTAACTGCCTGCTGCGTTCCGGTTATTCAACTGAGATCATGGTCAACTATGAGCCTTCATTCCACTTCATGACAGAGTGGTGGAAGCAGCTCTACGGTGAGTCCGAGGGTAAGGACGGCAGAGGAATCTTCCCTGCAGGCGTAGACAACACAACAGACCTTCACTCCATGGGCCAGTTCATTCAGGACGGCGCAAGGATCATGTATGAGACTGTTGTCCAGATCGACCAGCCCAGAAGATCTTTCGAGATCCCCAACGATCCCGACAACCTCGACGGTCTTAACTTCCTCTCCGGCAAGGACATGAACGACGTTAACACAAAGGCAATGCAGGGTACGATTCTTGCTCACGTTGACGGTAAGGTTCCGAATCTCCTTATCCATATGTCCGAGCAGTCAGCATACGCTCTCGGTGAGCTGATCTACTTCTTCGAGAAGGCATGCGGAATCTCCGGATACATTCTTGCAGTTAATCCTTTCAACCAGCCCGGTGTTGAGGCTTACAAGAAGAACATGTTCGCTCTCCTCGGCAAGCCCGGTTATGAAGATCAGAAGGCTGCACTCGAGAAGAGACTTGCTAAATAATCACGCGTATTACAATGCGGTTAAACAACGTGCCCGGCGGATGGTCCGCCGGGTATTTTGTTATATAATCTGATAAAACCAAACTGGCGGAAACGGAACATGAATAAGGTATTCAAACAGTGGATCGTACCACTTTTCTTTATAACCGTAGGAGCTGTTATAGCGGCTTTTGCTCTTGAGGAATTCCTTGTACCTTTTAAGATACTTGACGGCGGCGTTGTCGGTATCTCGATGATCATCAGCCAGCTGACAGGTTTCCAGCTCGGTATCTTAACGATCCTTCTGAATATCCCTTTCATGATAGTGGGATTCAAGCGTCTCGGAATCAGGTTTCTTATCCGTTCCATTTATGCGATGCTGATCTTTTCGGTATTCCTGAGTGTTTTCGCGGACATGAAGGAAGTTACCGACAAAGAGATCCTGGTCGTTGCTTTCGGAGGCGTAACGCTGGGAATAGGTGTTGGTCTTATCCTTCGTTACGGCGGCTGCCTGGACGGAACAGAGATCGTTGCGATGCTCCTTTCGCATCACACGGAGTTTTCAGTAGGTCAGATAGTATTGTTTTTCAACATCATCATATACGGTGTCGCAGGCATCCTTTTCGGACCTGACAGAGCACTTTATTCACTGCTTACGTATTTCATCACTTCCAAGGTGATAGACATCGTCGAAAATGGCATGGAGCAGGGCAAGTCAGTCATGATCATCACGGATCACGGCAAGGATATCGCTGATGCGATCTATTCACAGCTCGGCAGGACCTGCACGCAGATGGAAGGAAAGGGTATGGTCAGCAACGGAATAAAGACCGTTCTTTACTGCGTCATCACGAGAGTCGAAGTGCCTGCCATAAAGAAGATAATCAACGATGCAGATGTATCAGCATTCATGACGATCTCGGATGTTTCAGAGATCGTAGGAAACCATATCAAGAAGAGAAAAGTTATCACTCCCAAGGCGCCTCCTAAGGCTAAACCGAAAACTCCGGCAGGGAAGACTCAAATGCCTGCTCCCAAAGCTGCGCCCAAAAAGTAAAAAGCAATATCTGTATACTTTTCGATACGATTCATATAGCAACGCAAACATCTTTGATATATATTAATATTGGTAGGGGTGGAATTTGCGTTTGAACTTGGATAGCTTTCCAATTACAAAATGAGAGATTTAGTCAGTTATACGTGTTCGTCATGCGGCGGTGCGTTGACCGTCGACAAGAGTCAGGAAGTATATGAGTGCCCGTTTTGCGGAAATGCATATGACTTTGTTCAGATGCATCACAATGAGCTTCTGGGAGACGCGGAAACAAACATGCGTCAGATGGAGTTTACTTCCGCAAAGGAGAAGTACAGCTCGATCCTGGAGAATGATCCTCAGGATTTTTTCGCGCTACGCGGTCTTGTGCTCTGCAGCGGTCCCGTTATTTCGACTGAATCATTTAAGAAACCCGAAAAGCTGACGGACTGTTCTTTTGATCAGATGAAGGACTGTCTTAATAAGGTCAAAGAGCAGGCGAAAGAGGCTGATCAGCCGTATTTTGAGAAGCTTTATGAACTGGTCGATCTTGCTCAGAAACATAAGGCTGCATCTGAAGAAAAGGCCAGGCTTTCCGGTGAATCGAACAGAAGATTCGGTGAGATAGTCGAGGTCGAACTTGAGCGTGAAGAAGCTAATGAGGAAGCCTGGGAAAAGGCTAAGTCTGCCGGCAGGGTAATAGCCGCGGTGACTTCCAAACACAGTTACGGGGACGATGATTCCAGAGGTGTGTATGGTCTGGTCGTCGGTGGATTTACCATCATTATTGTGCTTATCTATTTCCTTAGCTTGTGGGCTTTCGCAGTAATTGCAGGCGTCGCCGCCATTGTTATTGCCGTCCTGATCTTTAATAAAAGATCGGATGAGAAAAGGCAGGCTGAAATAAGCGCAAAAATGAAAGTCGGCAATGGCAAGAGCGGAGCAGTCGCAACTGAACTTGCCGAGATAGGAAATAAGTATTCTGAAGCATACAGGGCACTTGTAAAAATGGAACCGAAGACCATAAAGACGGCTGCAGTGAAATACACGCCCCAAAAGGTCTGACGGCGGGAGTTTCTGATGGAAAACGATATCAAAGTAATCTGTGCAAAATGCGGCGGTGAACTTCTTCCCGATCAGGAAGGGAAGATATACAGATGCATGTACTGCGGCGTTGCTTTCGGTAGTACCGTTCTGTTTAATAAGGATGCTCACACTAAGGCGCACAAAGCACTGGTCATAGGCGAGTACAACGAAGCGGACGTGTGGTACAGCTGCATGCTGATGCGTGATCCCGGAAACATATATGCTCTTCGCGGACGCGTACTCTGTGCGGGAAAATGGAAAAGACCTGCTGATATCAGCACTTCATTGAAGATGTCTGACATCAGGTTTAACAATCTCTACGAGAGGATCGCTGAAGGTGCGGCCCATGCGGATGAGAAATACAGTGAGTACTTTATTTCGTTTAATAAGCTTGTGAATATCCTTGCTCAGATCCAGGGAAAGAGTTTTGAACTCAGGTCTCTTATCAAAGAGGACGATGAACCTTCCGGAAAACGTGACGCTGTTACCTATTCCAAGGGAATGCTGGGAACTGCATTTGAAACAACCCGCAAGGTCCTGAACTTAATGGACATAGAATTCGGACTCGACAAAACGCCTGATCCGGAAGAATGACAGGCGTTCAAAATACGGAGATAACCAACAGTGTTTTTTGATAATGCATACTTCATAAAAGGCTCGGCATATGCCGGCAAATCAACGATGGTAAAACTTCTTGCCGAAAAGCATGGCGGCATTTTGTGTGAAGAGAATTACCATGACCGGTATTCAGGAGAACTGGACAGCAGCGAATTCCCGTGTCTTACGTATACGCGTGATCTCAAAGACTGGCATGTTTTTATCAGACGTACGCCTGAAGAATATCTGGCATGGATCGACGGCGTCGCAAAAGAGTGCGAGATATTAGAACTGCGCATCTTAAAGGATCTGTGCTCACAGGGAAAGCCGGTGTTTGTAGATTCGAATATCTCACTTGAAACGCTCAAGAAGATCACGCCGCATGATCACGTTCTTGTTATGCTTGCGGATCCCATGATCTCGGTTAACAGATTTTTCGAGCGCCCCGATAAGGAAAAGCAGTTCCTTTATAAACTGATAATGGAAGAACCCGATCCCGAAAAGGCGTTGGAGAACTACCGTCAGGGGCTTATGCTCATCAATTCGCAGGAGCGTTATGACCGTTTTCTGAATTCAGGATTTACGGTCATAAAAAGAGATGACGGCAGAAGCATCGCTCAGACTCTTGAAATGGTGGAAAAAGCTTTCGGTCTTACAACATAATTCGGTCTTATCTGTCACTTTCATTGTGAACCTTCGTCCATTCAGGGTTATTGAGAAAAGAAGGTGATAACATAATCGAAAATGATATGGTTCAGGAGGCATTATGAGACTGGGAACATCAAGTCCGCTAAAGCATGATTCAGCAGAAGAATGGGCAAAGAACCAGATTGCATTAGGCTGCAGATCTGTAGTGTTCCCGCTGTCTTCTGATGACCCCGAAGAGAAGATAAAAGAATATGTTGATGCTGCCAGGAAATATAATCTTCTCATAGCCGAAGTCGGCATCTGGCGCAATGCGATGTCAATGGATCCTGAAGACCGCAAAGCACAGCGTGATTACTGCGTGAGACAGCTTCAGCTTGCAGACCGTATCGGTGCGCGCTGTGCCGTTAATGTTGCAGGCGCAATGGGTCCAAGATGGGACGGTCATTATAAAGAAAACTTCACTGAAGAAACCAAAGCTGAGATAGTGAAGATGGTCCGCGAGATCATCGACAGGGCAGAGGTGACCAATACGTATTTTACGCTGGAACCCATGCCGTGGATGATACCCACGGGTCCCGTGGATTACGTGAGGCTTATCGAAGAAGTAAACCGCGACCGTTTTGCGGTTCACATGGACATCATTAACATGACCAATTCTTTCGATAGATATTACGGTGCGGAAAGATTCATCGACCGTTGCGCGGAACTCCTCGGAAACAGGATCAGGAGCTGCCACATCAAGGACGTTCATCTCAAAGAGGAATATACTTTCCAGCTCGAGGAATGTGCACCGGGCAAAGGTGAATTCCCGCTGCGTTACTACGTCCAGAAGATGAATTCACTCGATCCTGACATGCCGGTTATTCTCGAGCATCTGAATACGGACGAAGAATACATTCAGTATATGGATTATCTCAAGGAGGTACTCTATGGCATACAGTAGGATTTCAGACGCAAATGAGATAACGGAACGTTATATGGACAGTTTCCTGATTAAGGAAAGACTGATAGATTCCGTTGTCGCTGATACGGAAATTGAACTGTTCGGAACAAAGTTCTCGAGCCCCGTCATGATGCCTGCTTTTTCGCATCTCAAGGAATTCGGCGGACGTAAGCTCACGGGCCTTGAGGAATACTCGATAGCCGCGAAGAACATGAACATCTTAAACTTCGTCGGCATGATGGAAAACGACATGTATAAGCGCATCGCTGATACTGGCGCAAAGACGGTCCGCATAGTCAAACCATATGCTGACAACATAAAGGTCAGGGATCAGATGAAATATGCTGAAGACGAGGGCGCATTCGGAATCGGCATGGATATCGATCACATCTTCGGGAACGAAGGGCTTGATGTTGTTGTCGGTGAACTTATGACCGTGCAGACATCAGACATGATCAGATCTTACATAGAATCAACGAAACTGCCATTCTTTGTCAAAGGCGTGCTGAGTGAAGAGGAAGCGGTGAAGTGCGTTGATCTCGGAGCAAAAGCGATAATAGTAAGCCACCATCACGGAAGGCTTCCGTATGCTGTTCCTCCGCTTATGGTCCTGCCTTCGATAAAGAAGGCTCTGGAGGGAAGAGATGTTAAGATAATCGTTGACTGCGGCATCAGTTCAGGCGCTGATGTGTACAAGTGTCTTGCGCTTGGCGCAGACGCAGCTGCGGTTGGAAGATCCATGCTTCCTTCACTTGAAGAAGGCGGCATAGAAGGCATGGAGAAGTTCATTGCCAAAGTTAACAATGAGCTCAGGTTCATCATGAGCTGCACCGGTTTTGAAACGGTGAGCCAGATAGATGATACCTGTATCGTAAAGACCTGACCGTATATTTCAATTGCAAATCAAAAGGGATGCAGCACACACAAAGACTGCATCCCTTTTATACGGACAGATATAATTCTTATTTGTTTACAACGACCTTGTCGAAAGCAACGGTTACGGTATTGCCCTTTATCACTGCGGGAATATAGAGGATGACCTTGCCTTCATCATCGTTGTCGCACAGTACCATGACGTAATCTCCGTCTTCCAGTCCTCCGATCTGATCTTCACCGAATTCGAAGATATAGTCATCACTGTCCTGACGGTCTCCGTTGCAGATGTAAGAATAAAGAACGTCAACTTCATCTGCATCAACTTCGTTGACGTAGCCCTTTGTGCCGGGACAGAAACCGAGCCATGCACCCTGTGTGAGAAGGACTTCTTTGTTTACGGTAAATATGTATTTGCCGTCTTTCTTCTGGAAGGTAACGTTGTCGTATTTTGTCTGATCACTGTCAGGCGCATTTGTCTGAGCTGCAGCAGAGGTTGCCGGGGTTCCGCTGTTTCCGCCGCCGTTCTTTTTGCTGCATGCCGATAATGAGAGGATCATTGCAAACGCCATGGTTGCTGCGAGAAATTTCTTCATAAAGGTGACTCCTTTCTTAACGCTTGAGTTCGGGATTATCTTTGTAGTATCTTTCCTTGTCTTCGTACATTCTCTGATCAGCGAGCTTGAGGGCGCTTGTAATGTCCGAAGAATCATTCTGATAGCTGTAGCCCAGAGCGAAACTGACATCCTTGTACTGTCTGGAAAGGGCTTTTACCTTGCTGCATTTTTCTTTGATCTCTTCTTCTGTAGTGTAGGAGAGAAGGATCATGAACTCATCGCCGCCGGCCCTGTATATTTCGTCGCCGATAAATACATTCTGGAGAACTATGGCGGCGTTCTTGAGAAGCAAGTCTCCTGCCGAATGTCCGCCCTTGTCGTTGACTTTCTTAAGGCCGTTGAGATCTGCAAAGATGATGCCAATGCTCTTGAGAGATGTGGAGGAACCTGACCTTAAACCGTCGATCCTGTTGTTCATCTCATTTCTGTTGAGAACGCCTGTAAGCATATCCATCGAACTTAAGACTTTAAGTCTTTCGAGGAGCTTGTAATTCGCAATCTCGGATGCGACGAAGTATATAGTAAGTTCGAGCGTTTCCTTGATCTTGACGGTATTGTTCGTATCAAAGTTGCATGCCCAGATGTATCCCAATGTTTCGCCGTTTACGTCGAGAGGGAAGAGGACTAAGCTGTCCACGTGTTCTTTTTTCAGAGAATCATGCCAAGCCGGATTCTTTTCCTTAAGATACTGCCAGTCGTTGATGTTCTTGATTATGAGACCATTGCTGCCTCCGATGGTATCCTTCCATGAGGCGGTAAGATCGTAGAACTTGTCATTAAGAACTCTGCTCATGCTGGGGAGCATGGAATACTCATTTCTGGATTCGCCTAAAACAGAGCAGGTTCTCTTCTCGTGGTCTGTCAGGAGAACAACGCAGGACTGTGCATCTATGATCTTTCTGATATCAGAGATGACCTCATCCATCGTGTGCTGGAAATTGGTGGCACCTCTGAGCTTGATGCATGTGTTGAGTACTGCGGAAGCAGTAGAAGCTGAAGTGTTGCTCATCTGCTCGCTGTCAGCGTTCTTGGATATTGTCTGCGAATATGTGCAGTAGTGTAAGTTGCCCACGCTCTGAAGAGGGATCATGTAGAGGTTGAACCAGAAATCAAATCTCTCGGGTTTGACGTAAGTATGCATCGGCTGCTTCAGCACGGCGCATCTGTAGCAGAAGTCCTCGAAGTTGAGATCCTTGGGGATGTATTTCTGGTAAGGGCTGTTCGGTATGAACTTGCTTGCGAGCATCTGAGGCATTGCTTCATTCGGGATTTCGAGCGAAGCAATGTAAGGGGCATTGCCATGGACAATCCTTATCTCTCCGTAAGAACCGTCCTCTTTGGTTTCAACCGAGAGGATACATGTCATAACATCGATCATGTCGACAAAACTCTTGAAATCCATAGTATGCCTCCATATCTAAAGATTACTTGATATTATTCTATCACATCTGATAATTTATGTCTTTATAAAATAATAAAGGCTGCCGGTTGACCGGCAGCCTTTGGTGTTTGAATTGTTCAGAAGCTTATTTTGCTACTATGTTGGCGATCCTGCCCTTGACGTAGATGAACTTCATTATGGATCTTCCGGCGAGAGCGCCTTCCAGTCTGCTGTCTGCCTTTACGATGGCTTCAACGGCATCCTGATCTGCTTCTGCAGGGATGTTGACCTTGAACTGAACCTTACCGTTGATCTGAACTGCGATCTCGATCTCATCCTTTACGAGAGCACTCTCATCAACTTCAGGCCACTTCTGGTTGTAAACGGAATAGCCGTTGCCAAGTGTCTCGCACCAGAGTTCCTCTGTGAAGTGAGGAGCGAAAGGTGCAAGCAGGAGAACGAGCTTTTCGGTAGCGTATCTCTTGAATTCCGCCTTTGCCGAAGCATCCTGGCTGTACTTTGTGATCGCGTTCAGGAGCTCCATCATACGTGCGATAGGAGTGTTGAACTGGAACTTCTCGATGTCGGCAGTAGAACTCTTGATCGCATAGTTGACTGCGTAATTGAGTTCCTTGTCAGCAGAAGTCATGTCTGCCTTGGCGGGAACGGAAGATGTCTTGCACTCAGCGCTTTCTGCGACACATGTCTCGATCCTTCTGAAGAACTTAACAATAGCCTGGAGACCTGAGTCAGACCACGGGCCGCCCTCGATATATGCGAAGCCGAATCCCAGGTATGTTCTGAATACGTCAGAACCGTACTTGCTGATGTAGTCGTCAGGTGCAACTGTGTTGCCTCTGGACTTACTCATCTTCTGGCCGTCAGGTCCGAGGATCGTACCCTGGTGAACGAGGCTTGTGAAAGGTTCGTCAAAATCGAGCATGCCCATGTCACGCATGGCCTTTGTGAAGAACCTTGCATAGAGGAGGTGCATGCAAGCATGCTCAGCGCCGCCGACATATTTGTCGACAGGGCAGAACTTGTTGATCTTGTCCTTGGAGAACATCTCTTTGTCGTTTCTGTTGTCCGGATATCTGAACTGATACCAGGAAGAGTCAACGAAGGTGTCCATAGTATCAGGATCACGTCTTGCGTCAGCGCCGCACTTGGGGCACTTGCAGTTCATGAAGGATTCGCACTTTGCGAGCGGGCTCTCACCATCGGGTGTGAACTCGACGTCGTAGGGGAGGAGGACGGGAAGCTCTTCTGCGGGTACGGGTACCACGCCGCAAG
>JAEEGJ010002393.1_pt1 | contig 99586 bp, 78 predicted proteins | sample 8958761 | NCBI WGS metagenome assembly JAEEGJ01 (sample SAMN16246546, study PRJNA631951) | gut metagenome | biome: gut microbiome; feature: rumen; material: RS-attached | host: Bos | place: Iran: Karaj | collected 2018-10 | reverse complement strand
GAGTAACTTAGGGCAAAGAAAAGGTGGGCAGGCCGCTTTGAAAATGCTACTGACAAAGAAGTAAACGATTACAACTCTTCCCTTCCCTTTGACTGCAAGATGTACAGTCAGGATATAGAAGGATCTATAGCTCATTCACAGATGCTCGCCAAGCAGGGAGTCATCTCCGAAAAGGATGCTGAAGACATCAAGAGCGGTCTCCTTTCAATTAAGGAAGATATCGAATCCGGAAAACTGACATTTGATTCTGATGCTGAAGACATCCATATGTTCATTGAAGAAGAGCTTACTAACCGCATAGGTGATGCCGGAAAGCGTCTTCATACAGGACGTTCCCGTAACGATCAGGTAGCTTTGGACCAGCGTCTTTATATGGTTGACGAAGCCGGTGAGATAATCGAACTTCTTGATGATCTTATCGACGTTCTTGTTGACATCGCAAAAGCAAATACAGAGACATATATGCCCGGCTATACTCATCTTCAGAGAGCACAGCCTATCACTTATGCTCACTATCTTTCAGCTTATATCGAGATGTTCAAGCGTGATATCTCACGTATTAACGAAGCAAAGGAACGTGCCAATATATCTCCTCTCGGATCCGGCGCTCTTGCAGGAACAACATATCCTCTCGACCGTCCTTTCGTAGCTGAGCAGCTTGGCATGAACGGCGTTACGCTTTGCTCTCTTGACGGTGTTGCAGACAGAGATTTTGCCATCGAGTTCGCTTCAGCCTGCTCTATCCTCATGATGCACTTATCCAGAATGAGTGAAGAGATAATCCTCTACGCATCACAGGAATTCAAGTTCTATGAATTAGATGATGCTTATTCCACTGGTTCATCCATGATGCCCCAGAAGAAAAATCCTGACGTAGCTGAACTTACACGTGGTAAGACAGGACGCGTATACGGTGATCTTATCTCCCTTCTCGTTATCATGAAGGGGCTTCCTCTTACATATAACAAGGATATGCAGGAAGTTCAGGAAGCAATGTTCGACTGCATCGACACGATCAAGGCTGTACTTCCGCCCTTTACAGGCATGATCAAGACAATGACTATCAGAAGCGACAATATGGAAAAGGCTGCTCTCGGCGGATTTACCAATGCTACTGACCTCGCTGACTATCTTGTTAAGAAGGGTCTTCCCTTCCGTGAGACTCATGCGATCTCAGGAAAGCTCGTTCATTACTGCATCGAGAATAATATGTCCTTGCTTGATGTACCGCTCGAAAAGCTCAGAGAGTTCTCTCCTGCTTTTGATATGGATGTCTATGACGCAATATCTCTTAAGACATGCGTTGAAGGCAGAAGCCTTATCGGAGGTCCTGCACCGGAAACAGTTAAGAAGTATCTGGACGAGCAGTGATCTTTTAACTTAAATCAGCAAAGCCCTTGAAGCATTTGAACTTCAAGGGCTTTTTTGTTTATAAATTGTTGTAAAACTCAACGAAAGATTTATAAATCTCAGGATTCTTATCTGCATCAATGAAACTGTTATGGCCTTCGTTCTCGAGCCTCACAAATGTAAATCTGGGATCATCTTTGAAGTGCTCATAGTAGATATCGTATCCATATTCGATATAGATTGTTGTATCTTTAGCACCATGAACCACCATGACTTTGGCATCAGTTGAAGACAGACCATCTATTCCTGTATTTGTGGCATAGTCACCGAATCTTATGCGCTCATAAGTCTTTACCACGGGCAATACCACATAGATCAAAGGTCCTACGACATTTCTTCCGCCGCTTTCAAGAAAAGCAGAAGAACTGCAAGGGCCTGAGCATTCGATTACAGCTTTTACTTCAGGATGATACTTAAGTACGTTGCAGACTGAATATCCGCCCCAACTGTGACCAAACAAATAGATGGGTAGTTTTTGAAAATTGCCGCTGTCTTCAACAAATGAGATCGCATAGTTAAGATCGATAACAGCCTGTGGTACGCCGCCAATTACTTCTCCAGCACTTTCGTCATTGCCTGTAACATCATATGCGAATACATAATAGCCGTTCTTTGCAAAGTAATTGATGCCTGACAAATATGAATTATGTCCGCCAGCTCCGTATCCGTGTGAGAAAACGATTATGCCCTTCTGATCCTTTCCAGCTTCATACATGTATCCGGTAATAGTCTGGCCTCTGTCAGATAAGAATTCATACCTTGTCCTGTTAAGGCCGTCAAATTGAGATACCTGAAGCATTGACGAAGAGTGATTAACTATCTTCCTGTTAAAGTACATTCCATATAAACCGAGAGATATCCCAATCCATAGCATAACAAGGACAATCACACAAGAAACAGCTATTAAAAGAGGCTTTTTCTTATTACTCGTTCTTCCCATATTATCCCCTTGAGACTATCTTAAATGCCTTATTAAGATATACTTCAGCTTCGTCTGAAGTGACGATTCTTTCATGGTCGAAAAAAATATATTTTCCGTCTCTTGAGAGCGGCTTTGAATCCATAATTCCTCTTAAATATACTTGAGCTATATGATTTACACAAACTCTGCAATCGTATAGATCTTTTAATTCAGATGCTTCGCTTATATCAGAAAGGTCAGGGATATTCTTCACTTTTAACAGGTAATTGTGGATTATCCTAGCAGCATTCCTGCGGTTTATGAGATCTGATCTGAATTCCCTGTCTTGCTGCTCCAGCCATCCGTTCTCAATGCCACATCGATATACTTCACTATAATCTTCAGCGAATACTCTGCAAAGTGTTTTTATGAAAGCATCACGTGTCATAAAGCTGGAGTAATCTTAATTACTTTGCATCCGCAGGGATCAAGATGATCTACAGTAAACTGCTTCTCGTCAATGCGTGTAATGCTTTTCGAGAAAAGGTCTTTAACATCAAAAGATGAAGCATTCTTAATATCAGACAGAGCGGAATTTTCCATCTTGGCACCGATTGAGTCTATTATGTTCTCAACAGATACAGTAATCGGTTCATCATGGTCTGTCTGCTTGAGATTAAAGAAAGCAAGAGCGATACTGCCGTCAGACAAAGGCTTTGCAAGAACATCTGACCTGTCATTATCACGTATATATTCAAGTGACGGATCAGAACACGGGATCGTTGTATAGATTCGCTTAGCCTGTATTCCCAAAGGATCCTGATCGAGAGCTATGAGATCTTCGTTGGTAATAAGGTTATAGATCCAATCACCTTTCTCGACTCGCCTTAAGTCAAGTCCGAGCATAAGAGGAGAATTCATCATGCACCACATGGCCATATGTGAACTGCACATATTCTCATCTATTCCATCCATGCCGATCACGAGCATATCCGGGTCATTCCAGCCTTTATCAAGACCGGAAAACTCATCCATGATGACTGCTTTATTGTACTGTGATGTGATAGATGTTGTGTAATCAGATTCCCAGGCTGCTGTACCGTGATTGCCGTCAGAGCCTACCTGGAAAGTAATGTCGTTTAAGATTCGCCAGGAATCCCCTACTAGATGTCCCCAGTTCTGCGGCTGTGTCTTACCCCACTCACATATGGAGAAAACAATGTCACGGCCGTCAGATATGTTTTCAAGTTCTTTTCTGATCTCAGAATAAGAATTAAGAGTATTCTCCTGTCTTCTGTGATTCATAAGCCGGATCTTATTGTTACCGGAAGAAAGCTTGATCTTAATTACCGGAGAATCAGTAAAACTCTCAGAAGATTCGGTCTCTGGAAGCATCTGATCGAAGTATATCTCGTTATCCACTCCTACCTGAAGCCAGCAGCCTATACCTTCCTCTTTGCCAGTGGCATAAGAAACAGTAAGATCATATTCTCCTGGTTCATCTGCTTCTATATTGAAAACAAGTTCACTGGACCTCTCACCCACCGGACTGTGATCCGGAGCTGTACCGTCAAAAGTACCGATAAAAGTCGCATAATCACCTTTAACAAAAGCACAAGGACCAGTGATATCAGCATCTTCAAGGACATTATATGTGCGTCCTGCGATACTGATAGACTTAATATTCGGAGCAAAGGAATACCTGGCATTCTCTTTGTTTGAAAAAGTCGCATTGTCCCACATGTAATAGCAGTTATCGACTTTAATGAAGTCTATATCCCAGTTGATATAATCGTTGCAGTCGATCTTCTCGTGCTTATAGATACCGACTTCAGCTCCGGAACAGAGTCTGTCCCCGATATCGTTATACATGCCGAATTTAAGGCCTTCAGAATGGATATAATCAGCCATTGCTTTGAATCCGGATGGAAACTTAACAGGATCAGGACAAAGCCTGTCATCTACACGCAAAGGTCTGTAGCAGCCGTCATCTAAGACCACATAAGAATAGCCATAAGAATCCAGACCAAGTTCCTTGATCTTACGTACCATCTCTTTGGTCAGTTCTTCCGTATTGCCGCTTCCAAAAGCATTCCAGCTGTTCCAGCCCATGGCAGGAAGTCTTTGCTTCTTGCCCGGAAATAAAGGCTCTTCTGAAGAAAAAGCATCATATCTTAAACGCTTGTTATTGATTTCCGAAGGACCTTCAGACAGCATTACGATTACCTCTCCATAAGCCATATCTCAGATGAGAATGGCTGTAAAGTCGAACCACCGCCAAAGTCATGAATGTTTCCTGAGATAAGTTCTTTTGCCTGTCCGCAGCCTGCATCAAAATGTGCAGTATAAGGGTTAGAATCCATATTGATAGCGACCATTACTCTCTGATCGCCTGAATTACGCTCGAAGATAACCTGCTTGTTTGTAAGAACGACTATTCTCAAACCGCCGTAATTAAGTGCATTGCTGTTCTTTTTAGCTTCAGACAAACGTGCAATGTGATCAGTAAGATAGTTCCATTCCGGCTTATCGAAGCAGGCTCTGAGAGCAGGATCGCCTTCTTCTTTTCGAGCCTTGGCACCCCATTCGGAACCATAGTAAACACAAGGGATACCGGGCATAGTAAATACGAGCGTATATACAAGAGGCAGGCATCTCTCATCATTTAAGATGGATGCGATCCTTGTTACATCGTGGTTATCCGCAAATGAGAGTAGATGCGCTCCCCTGCAAACCGTCCAGTCTTCAGGACCGAACAGACGCATAAGAGAATGCATGATCTCGAACATGTTAGCCGAATTAAAGGAAGAGTAGATTCCCTTATAACACTGATAGTTAGTAAGTGAATGCAGATGCATGTCATTAAGCATCCTGCCGTATTCACCATGAAGGACTTCTCCAAGAAGGAAGAAATCATTCTTCTTGCTGTCAGTAAATTCTCTTAATCTTCTTAAGAATTCATGGTCAAGGCAGTAAGCAACATCAAGCCTCAAGCCGTCGATATCAAAGTAATCGATCCAGTAATTAACTTTATCCAGGATATGATCTATTACAGCAGGATTCCTGAGATTAAGCTTTACAAGGTCGTAATTACCTTCCCAGCCTTCATACCAGAAGCCGTCATTATAATTTGAATTGCCGTCAAATGAGAGATGGAACCAATCTTTATAAGGTGAATCCCATTTCTTCTCCTGTACATCCTTAAATGCCCAGAAGCCTCTGCCGACGTGATTGAAGACACCGTCAAGAACGACCTTGATACCTTCCTCGTGAAGCTTATCAACAACCTTTTTGAAGTCTTTGTTAGTACCAAGTCTGGTATCTATAAGACCATAATCCCTTGTGTTGTAGCCGTGTGTATCCGATTCAAACACAGGCGAAAAGTAGATGGCATTAATGCCAAGTTTCTTCATGTGAGGGATCCAGTCTATTACTTTAAGTATTCTGGATTCCGGAATACCGTCATTCTCAAAAGGTGCTCCGCAGAATCCCAAAGGATAGATCTGATAGAACACAGCTTCTTCATACCACATAGCAAATATAACCTTCTTAAAATCAGTTTCTCATTGAATGGATCGGTGCAGGAATCCTTCCGCCTCTGTGGATAAAATCAGCACAGGAAGCGCGGTTAACATCCATAATGGGAGCAGTACCCAAAAGGCCGCCGAATTCGACACTGTCACCTACTGTCTTACCCGGAACAGGAATAAGTCTTACGGCTGTAGTCTTATTGTTAAATGTACCGACAGCCATTTCATCAGCGATAATACCGGAGATGGTCTCTGCTGTTGTATCACCAGGAACAGCGATCATATCAAGTCCAACGGAACATACACATGTCATAGCCTCAAGCTTTTCGAGCTTTAAAGAGCCGGACCTTGCAGCTGCGATCATGCCTTCGTCTTCAGATACCGGGATAAATGCACCGGAAAGTCCGCCGACATAAGAAGATGCCATGATTCCGCCCTTCTTAACTGCATCGTTAAGCATTGCAAGACAAGCTGTTGTACCCCAGGTACCGCATGTCTCAAGACCGAATTCTTCAAGGAGTCTTGCTACCGAATCACCAACTGCAGGTGTCGGTGCAAGTGAGAGATCGATGATTCCGAAAGGGACTTTCAGACGCTCAGATGCTTCTCTTGCGACAAGCTCACCTACTCTTGTGATCTTAAATGCCGCTTTCTTGATAGTCTCTGCAACTACGCCAAGATCTTTTCCCTTTACGCCTTCCAATGCGTGCTTAACAACACCAGGACCGGAAATACCAACGTTAATAACACATTCAGGCTCGCCGGGGCCTAAGAAAGCACCTGCCATGAACGGGTTATCTTCAGGTGCATTTGCGAAAACAACGAGCTTGGCACAGCCCAAAGCACCTGTATCTTTTGTAGCTTCAGCCGTCTTCTTGATTATAAGACCCATATCACGGACAGCATCCATGTTGATACCGGTTCTTGTCGAAGCGACATTTACACTTGAGCAGACATATTCCGTGGAAGCAAGAGCATCAGGAATGGAGTTTATGAGGACCTTATCGGAATTTGTATAGCCCTTCTGAACCAGAGCCGAGAAACCGCCGATAAAGTTAACACCGCAAGTTCTTGCTGCCTTATCAAGCACCTGGGCAAAAGGCGTGTAATCCTTGGCACCGCATGCTGAAGCGACAATAGAGATAGGTGTAACTGATATTCTCTTATGAATGATCGGAATACCATACTTCTTGCTGATAAGCTCGCCGGTCTCTACAAGCTTTCCGGCATATTTGCAGATCTTGTCATAGATCCTGTTGCAGGATTCTTCAACTGTAGGTGCAGCACAGTCCATAAGAGAGATACCCATAGTGATAGTACGGATATCAAGATGCTGGCTGTTGAACATCTGCATCGTTTCTATAATTTCATGTTCGTTTATCATAAGCTGCCTCAAATATCAGATAGTGTGCATTGCATTGAAAAGGCCGGTGTGCTGAATAGTGATCTGCACGCCTAATTTCTTGCCGAGATCGGCAAGTTTGTCTGAAATATCAGACTCTTCAATAACCACATCCTTCAAGTCGACCATCATTACCATCGTGAAGATGTCATCAAGGATAGTCTGGGAAATATCTTTGATATTGATGCCGTAGTCAGCAAGAAGGCGTGAAACATCTGCAATAATGCCTACGCGGTCCTTTCCAAGTACTGTTACAACGGCTGTATTCTTTTCGTTGCTCATATATCTTCCTCCTTATGTTAAGAGATTAACTTCTATCGCTATCATACCGCAAAGTACCGAAAATATTTGGTCTTTTAAGTATCGAGCAAAGAAAAAGCAAGTTTATTGGCGCATTTTATACCGTCAATTGCAGAAGACATGATGCCTCCAGCATAACCTGCACCTTCACCGCAAGGGAATATACCTATCACCCTGGTACTCTGAAGTGTATCTGGATCTCTTACGATCCTGACAGGTGAAGAGCTTCTGGCCTCAACAGCTGTAAGAACAGCATCCGGGTCATCAAAGCCCTTGATCTTTCTGCCCATATTGGCAACTCCGTCCTTGATAGTATCGAGTATCACTTCAGGGAACACATTTTTCAGATCACTTCCGGTTACACCGGGCATATAAGAAGGTTTGACTTTGCCGAATTCAGATGTAGCCTTGTCCTCAATCAGATCACCATATCTGACGGATGGTGCTTTTCCGGTGCTTCCTCCTGCAATATATGCAGCATGTTCAAGCTTTTCCTGAAAACTGATGCCATCAAGCACACCTTCTCCATAGTCATTGCTGTCAACGGGGACAAGGATAGCACTGTTGGAATTAACGTTATCTCTTGCTCTTAAGCTCATGCCGTTCGTGCATACACTCTTATCATCTGACTGTGCTGCAACGACTTCACCGCCAGGGCACATGCAAAAAGTATAAAGCTTTCTTCCTGTCTTCGTATCACAGGAAAGCTTGTATATCGCAGGTGTAAGGTCCGGTGAATACATGGAATCAAATCCGAACTGGGACATATCGATATCTTTCTTAAGATGCTCTATCCTGACACCAACAGAAAATGGCTTTGACTGCATCTCGATCCCAAGTCTGTTAAGAGCTCTGAAAGTATCCCTGCTCGAATGACCGATCGCAAGTATCAGTCTGTCACAGGGAATCTCATATGTACCGTTACTGTCAGATACAGTTATATTTTTAAGCTTTCCGTTCTCTTCTTTATAGCCCAGGAATGTGGTGTTGAACCTGACTTCACCGCCAAGCTTAATGATGTCTTCCCTGACGTTCGTAACGACCTTCCTGAGCCTGTCAGTGCCAATATGCGGATGAGCATCGTAGAAGATGTCAGAAGGCGCTCCATGGCCGATAAGAGACCAAAGAACATAATTCTTAAGACCGGAACTTATTCCGGAATAGAGTTTACCGTCAGAAAACGTTCCGGCACCGCCCTCACCAAACTGTATATTGGAATTGGGTTTAATTCGTGCTTTTCCCTGCTTAAAGAGTTCAGTATCATTAATGCGTTCGCTCATTTCAGGTCCACGCTCTAGCACGATGGGTCTTAGACCATACTTGGCCAGTACCAAAGCAGCATAAAGTCCTGCAGGGCCTGTTCCTACAACGACAGGACGCATATATTCCTTAGTATCTTCGAAGTTGTCCATATAGGGCAATGCTTTTGATATCATCTCTTTTTCGAGAGATGACCTTGATTCTGGAGTAATGAAATCGAATCTGTAATTAATAGTGACCTTGCCGTGCCTGGCATCAATGAATTTCTTTGATATATCCAGGATAACAGAGCCTTCTTCAAGCTTTTTAAGGCCGGCACGCATGGCTTTGTTTCCTGATCTTTTTATCTGGTTGATAATTATAACTGAATCAGGATTTTTATTTGCTGCGATCTTTGATCTTACTTCCGGTCTTACCGATATCTCAAACATTCTGAGATATTCCCTCCGCTGCAAGAGCTGCCGAAGTCCATGCCCACTGGAGATTATAGCCTCCGCAGATTCCGTTGACATTAACAGCTTCACCGATCACATAAAGTCCGGGACAGTACTTGATCTGCATATTATCGTCAAGCTTGGATAACATGAATCCGCCAGATGAGACCTGTGCTTTATCAACTCCGCCGTATCCTGTAACAGGCACAGGCAACGCGCAAAGATTATTGGCTAATTCAACCATCTTAGCATCATCAAGTTCTCTTAAAGTCATCTTGTCGCTCTTAAGTCCCATGTGCTTCATAACGAACTCTGTAACCTGTCTTAAGAGCATGCCGGACAAGGCATCAGCGCAGTTCCTGTGAGCATACATCTGTCTTCTGATATAAAGCATCTGCAAGATCTCACCTGCAGGTCTTCCCGTAAGGTTAAGAACGGCTTTTACATTCTCGTCGCCATCTTCGAAAAGCTGAACAACAGCATTGGATACATCCATTACGCAGATTCCGGAAATGCCGCCATCCTTTGTAAACAATATCTCACCTTCAGATTCTGCCTTGATGGTTCCTTCGCTTCCAATGATCTTAACTTTTCCCTTGCATCTTATTCCTGCCATGGCCTTGATACCGGGCATATCGGATGTAAGCGAAGTAAGTGCCGGTCTGTAAGGAATAAAGCATGTCTTATCTGTAAGGCTTTCAAGAAGCTTAGGTGCATCACCTGTGGAACCGGTATTAGGATATGTGATACCGCCTGTGGCTATAACGACATTCTTAGCAAGCCTTGATGTATCTGCATCTGTCTTGATCTCAAATATAGAATCAGATCTTTCGATTGATGTGACATGTTCTTTAAGAACTACTTCGACGTTGTTATCAGATAAGTAGAACCTTAATGCATCAACAACGGTAGAGCTCTTATTGGTAGCCGGATAGATCAATGTTCCCTTGTTCTCAAGTACAACGCCAAGGATGTTCTCGAAGAAGAAACTCGTATCTGTCTCGCCATACTTATCAAAGCAAGAAGCGAGTTTATGAGCATCATCAGAATTATAATTATCCAGTTCAATCGCTGTATTAGTAAGATTGCATCTGCCGCTTCCGGTCAGAGCGAGCTTATTTCCTACCCTGCTGCCGCCTTCGATTATAAGAGTCTTCTTACCGGCGTAGTAACTCGTCCTGGCAAGCTGAGCAGCACAGTAAAGTCCTGCAGCTCCGCCGCCAATGATTATGCAGTCGTAAACATTACTCTTCATTTCCTTGTTTCCCCATTTAATGTCATAGCTAATGTTCTTCTGTACTTTGTATCATCCAACGGAACACATCCCGTATGTTCCATGATCATCCTGGTCAATTCATTAAGAGAATCAACATCACCATCGATCAGCTCCAGTTCCAGTTCACATATCTCATCGGTCCTTGAGCCGTCGCTGCTCTTGATGATGCCGCTGTCAAAGCAGGCTTCGATCCTGCTGTTCTTATAATCTAAATGGTAAATGGTCCTGTTAAAAGAGTTGGAGCATAAGACTATCAGATCGTCATCCTTAATGCTTCCAAACGCTTCCAAAAGCTTATCAGACGGATCTTTTCCGCCTTCAGCCTCTCTTATAAATCTTTCTATCGAAAAGTTGGCATCATTACTGTCAACATTCCATTCAAGTCTTTTATGAAGACCATTGGCAGAACCGCCGCCATATTTGACAGTGAATTCATACTTATCGACATTATTTCCTTTGTAATGCCTGACTCTAATGGCGCCGGAACGCTTCGTGATGTTCATGTCAGGAGTATCGATATAAGTGTTTTCGAGTAAAACGGGTTCAGGCTCAGAAGTATCTGTGCAGAGTTCACGGAAGAAATCTGCACTTGCCATGCCATACAGAAGATCTTTGTCCTTGAAGCTCAGTTTTACTTCTGTTTCCATAACAATCCTTTAAGTAACCGTATGAACGCCGCTGGTCGATACTACACAGAGCTTATTTCCGGATATGAAATTCATCCTGATGATATCCTCATCTACTGCCAGATCGTTAACGATAACGCCTGATGTATTGTAGATGAATATCCTTCTGTCTACGCTGATCGCATAGTAACCTGCGGTCTGGGTAACGCAGATGATATTTGTACCGATATTTGAGTTGTAGATTACATTGTCATTTGAATTGATAACAGCGAGCTTGCTGAGCTGGCTGATACCGTCAGAATATGTGATGAACAGGTTGTTATTTACTTTCTTAACATAACTTATGGCAGAAAAATCAAAGTTGATCTGGGTAAGGCTGTTGTCCTTTACCTCATAAAGCGAATTGGAGGTAAAGCAGCAGAGCTTGTTTCCGATATAGCAGAGAGAAGCGAAGATAACGCTGTCGTCTGTCGTATAGACTGCATTATCATCAACATCGTAGCCCTTGTCCGTCTTTTCGATCGAGAAAACTCTGATATAAGGTACGATAACAGCACCGCTGGTATTGATAGTAGATACGGCAATAAGAGATGAATCAGCATTGAATGCACAGCATACCGGGAAACCGGAGTTGTAGGATGCCCATTCAGCAAGCTGATTACCCTGCCTGTCGAAAAGTGTGACTTCACCAAATGATTCACTGTTTCCGCTGATAACGGCAATAAAACCTGCTTCGGACATCTGTACTGATTTAACCGGATTCTTAGTAGGCTTTGAATACCAGAAACCATTCTTATCAAGAACGGTAAAGTTATAACCGTCACGGTCAAATACAGCTACATGATCACCGAAAGTAACGCACTGCGGGTTCTTGTAGGATACGGTCTGTGAAAAGATCTCATTACCTGAAAGGTTCAGATAAGCGATACGCTCGGATGTGACTTTGATAACTCCGTCACCATAAGGATAAAGCTTTTGTGCCTCTGAGTATTCGCAGTTGAAACCGCCCTGGGCAGACAGCTTGATCTGAGCATCAGCACCAGTAAGTGATTCGATCTTCTTAGATACAACAAAGATCAGAACGATGCTTACTATGAGCAAGAAAGCAAAGATCGAGACAGCGATCGTCAGACCTTTACGTATAGTCTTCTGAGATAAACTCCCGTCATTTTTCTTTTTAGGAGCGTTCTTATTTACAGGTTTTCCCTTAATCTTTCCGTTATTTTCCATCTGATTATAAGTCTTTCGATATATCGTATATTCCGTTACTGTTGCCTGAGATTGCATCATTCAGCAATTCAAATGCTTTCCAGTAACCGTAGTTATATGTATCAGTTCCGCCGTTATTGAAGATCTCTCTTGAATAAACGTAGAAACTCATATACTCACCGTTCTTAAAGACATAGTATGAATCACTGTCACGCTTATAGAATTCATAAACGGTTGTCTCATAGTTCCTGTCTATGAACGATAAGGTAAGCTCAGCTGCGGAAGACTTATTGACCTTGGCATCCATCTCCACACCGCCGATCTTAATGCATGCAATACTCTCGAAGAGCAATGAACAGTAAGATCTTCCGAACGAATCCTCGATCTTGGCATTACGGCCGTCAAGCTTAACCGTTGATTCAGTAGCCATGATCGACTTACCGTCCGGTACATCAAGTTCAAACTTAAATGTCTTGCCATTATAAGTGCCTGTTATCGATGTATAGTCCTTTGCATAGCAATAACAAATATATGGATCAAGAAGTGTCGTTTCCTGAAGATCAAGACCATCGATCTGCTGTTCACTGATCATGAAATACTTGTTGATACCTGAAAGCCGGCCATAGTAATAACCGTTGATAAGTTTACTAAGATCCAGTTCAGTCTTTGTGCCGTCCTTTTTGTCAAACGAAAAATGATAAGCAGGATCAGAAAGACCGTAAGAAGCAAGCTCACTCTGACTGATATTTACAAATTCAGAGATCTCCAATTTGGCAATGGTATCCATCATGTGACCGAAGTAGTTGCTTGCCTGATGATTATAAGGTGATACGAAAGTAAAAGACGCGATGCCGTTCGAACCCATGGTAACATTGGCATCTACAGATAACTTATCGCTCTTTCTGTCAAAATGGACTGATGTGATCTCAGAGAAATCCAGACATGTCATAACAGAATCAAGGAAGTTTACAGCAGTATTCTCAGATATAACAGCTTTGGTGGATGTTATGGTGTAGATATCCTTTGAGCCATCGACATACATGTAGCTGAACTGGGGATCAGGAGAATCATTGCCGATATAGATAACAGTATTCTTACCGTCAGTTCCATTGACCGTGATCGTGAATCTGGGCTTATCAAGTCCATATTCAGTATAGTTTCCGTCAGATGATACCTTCGAATTACAGGAGAATGAAGAAAGCAGTGCGACATAGTTACCCATCTTCTGCTGGGAATACTTCTCAGATGCACTGTATTCATCTCCCTGGTAAGCATAAACAATATCAGAACCGTTATTCGTACAGGAAACAACTGAGGTATAGCCGGTAGAATTATTCTTGACAGAAACTGATGCAATATCAGCAGTTGAATAATGAACAACATCGATCATTCCAGAGGTTGTCTCAGAAGGCTCCCTGCCCTTTATATTTTCGACCGCGAAATACACGACCGCACAGATAACCAGTGCGATTAGGATAATAAAAGGAACAAGAAGGTTCTTTAATGACTTCATATCAGAGATTCTTCCTCTTTGTATAAACGATTACTGCGAGAGCGATGAGAAGTACAGGAATGACGATCATGAAGATAACGAGCATTGCTGTAGCTGCTGATGTTGTGGACATATTCTTATCAAGAGAATAGTTGTCAACAGACTTTGTCATGATATTAAGGCCGTTGGATGTCTTGGAACTTGCAAGTTCTCTGATGCATGATCTGAAGAAATCAACGTTCGAATCATTAAGGCCATAAGCTCCAATGTAATCATCTGCCGTGAAATTGAGTGTACCGAACACAAACATCTTTGCAGGATCGGAACCTTCATTGGCAGCATACATAGCAACATTAAACTGGCCTGTTACATCAGAACCTGCAACTGCATTACCATTCTGGTCAACAATTACTGCAGAAGCATTGTTACTTGTCAAAAGAAGCGGAGATGCCTTGGCTCCGGAATTAGGATTAGATATAGCCTTAATTGATCTTGCATATGTGCTGTGAAGCAGTCTGATGCTTGAATAAGATGAGAATTCATCAGCTACAGTTACGACTGAATCGACTGTGTAGCCACCTCTCTGGTAACCCGGATCATTCTCGGAAATGAGAGAAGGCTCGATGCTGATATTCATCTGGTTTGTAAGCTTGTTAAGTCTTACATAGTTCTCACCTACATTCTTAAGGCTGTAGTTAACTGCGATGAACATCTTGCCGCCGTTGCTGATGTAATCAGTCATAGCTACATACATCTTCTCTGTGATGTCCATGTTGGGACCTGCAAGAACAAGGATGTCGCAGTCTTCAGGAATTACAAAGTTATCAGATACCTGGAGTTCAGCGACTTCAATGGACATTGAATCCATGATCTTTGTAATGTACTCCACACCTTCTTCTTCAAGACCTGTTACGACATAAGCCTTGCATGAATAGCCCTGTGTAAGAACATACATTGCATTCGTGAATGTGAATTCAGTATTGTTGCCGATGACATAATACATACCCTGATAGAGATACTGTTCATCGTAAGAATAGCAGTCTATCGGAGATACGACCTTGATCTTGCCGTTATACTCGATAACGAAGCATCCGTTTTTCGATGCGAGGTCATGAGAATTGGAAGGATCGAGCTGTGAAATGATCGTAGGATGTGTAACAGGATTGATGTACTCTACAGAGATCCTGCCGTTTGAATTCTTAACATAGTCATCAAGAAGCGGAACGATATACTGATACTGTGTGTCAGATACCTGATCCGGCTTATCGAAAAGACCAACAACCCTGATCTTAGCATCTGCAGGAAGCGTGTTGATGTAATTGATCGATTCCTGTGAGACGGAATTTTGACCGGAGTCAGAGAAATCGAATGTAAGAGCCTTTCCGAATATTCCGTCGAAAAGGATATTTACCAAAAGGATAATACCGATCAGAAGCACAACAGAACCAATAGAGTAGAACTTAAGCTTATCTGCTCTTGAATCTGAAGATTTCTTCTGCTGTTTTGCGTTATTAGTACTCATAATCAAACCTTAAACCTCCGTCAAGACTGGCTCCAGCGCTTCTTTTCGAGAACCCTGAATGTCAGATAGAGGAACAGGACACCTACAGAAACGAGGAAAACGAGCGCGGACACGGAGAAGATACCAAGACGGAAATCCTGTGTCTTAGCAAAAGGATCAAGCCATGCAACAGCATTATTTATCGCAAGGCCCATGGAAGAAGCAGTTCCTTCCTTAATACCGAGAGAAGAAGCAATTGAATTTACAGCAGTTCCGATATAACCGGCAAACTGAGAAATAAGCTGTGTGAAAAGAATGATGATGAATGAGACGATAGCCGAGATGATCTGGCTGTCAGTGATGGCAGATGCGAAAAGGCCGATCGAGATGAACATGAAGGCCATGAAGAAGAAAACGACGATGGTTCCAAAAGAACCGATGCCAAATGTTCCGCCAAAGCCGATAGTTACGAAGATGTGGATAATGACATTAAGGAACATGACAACATAAAGAGTGAATGCAGCAAGTACCTTACCGACAACAACATTAAATAAACTTACCGGTGTCGTGTAATAAAGGATATCAGTTCCCCTCTTCTTATCTTCTGAAAGAAGTCCCATCGTGATGATAGGAACGATTACGACGAAGAAAGATCTTAAAGCGATAACTTCACTGCCGATATTTACAGCGCCGTCACTGAACTGAGCGTAGAAGATAAAACCTGAAAGGAATGAGAATATTGCGATAGCAACATATCCTACAGGTGATCTGAAATAAGACAAGAACTCACGTTTAAAAATCGCGTACATATATCAGGACCTCCCTTTTCCAGAAGTGATATTAAGGAATACTTCCTCAAGTGAAGGATCCAGTGAACGGAGTTCAAGGATGGGCCAACCTTCTTTTGCCATAAGATTGAAGATCGAGATCCTGACACCGGCAGTATCTTTGGAATCGATAGCGATCTCGAGCTGGGCATACTTGCTGTCTATCGCACGCGGAACAGCAGATATGATGCCGGAAATATTGCGGATCTTAGCAGCACAGTCTTTTACAGGGCCTGTAAATGTAAGCAGTACCTTGGACTGGCCTGAAAGTCTCTTTGAAAGGTCAGTTAAGGTATCAACTGCAGCGATCTTTCCGCGGTTGATGATAACAACTCTGTCAGCGATCTCCTGGATCTCTGAAAGAATGTGTGAGCTTATTATGATCGAATGTGTCTTGGAGAGATTCTTGATAAGTCTTCTGATCTCGATGATCTGGTTAGGATCCAAACCTACTGTAGGTTCATCAAGGATAAGGATTGAAGGATTTCCGACGAGCGCCTGTGCAATTCCAACACGCTGCTTATAACCCTTTGAAAGGTTGGCGATCAGTCTGTCCTCAACATCTGAGATCTTTACCATATTAATGATCTTCTCAAGCTGGGACTTGCGTCCTTCCTTGGAAACGTCCTTAAGATCGCAGATGAAGTCAAGATACTCATTTACGGTCATATCTGTATAGAGCGGAGGATTCTCGGGAAGATAACCGATCTCCTTCTTGGCAAGCTCAGGTTCTTCAAGAATATCGTGTCCGTTGACCTTAACAGTTCCGGAAGTGGAAGACAGGTAACCTGTGATGATATTCATCGTAGTGGTCTTACCTGCACCGTTAGGGCCTAAAAATCCGAGGACTTCGTCGTCATTTACAGTGAAAGAGATACCATTAACGGCTTTCTTATCGCCATATCTCTTCACCAGATTGTTAATCTCGATCATTGTTACCTCCAGAAAAGCTCATACAACTCCTTATTATAACAAAGTAAGAAGAACAAAAAAATGCAAATTGTCAAAAAGAAATAAGGAATCAGGCGTTTCTCATCGTCATTTCAACGGCAAACACTTTAGTATCAACGTTTTTATATCCGAAAACGCATACTTTGCCGTCGTTATTCGTGATAAACAATTCTACCTTCTCCCCTGCTTTAACCTCGCTGTTGTAATTGATAACGAGGTCTTCTATAAGAGATACGTCATAACCGTTCTTGAATAATGCATCATAAGCCCAAGCCGTATATCTCGAGTTATTTACATGCCTGTTGCGGTCAAGCTCAGTATAATCAGCATATTTAATGATGACCGGCTTTTCGGTCTCACCTGCAATATCATTTCTTGACGGGAACGCCACTTTGGGACAAGGCTCTCCAAAGACAAGCGTGGTGTTCTGAATTACAGGCTCCGGCAATTCCGGACGCTTATTGGCGATAACAGGTCTATGCGTGTTCCAGTCAGCAAGGATCCATGTCGATGAAGCCTGTCCTATAAGCCTGTTGTCACTGTTGTAGATCTCAAAATCCCTGCCGTAGTAGAACTTCTCGATATAATTGCCCCATGTCCTGATACGGAAAGTATCGTGCCATGAAGGAAGTTCAGTAAAATGAAGCCTCATCTTGAGAATAATCCAGCAGATCGAATTCTCCTTAAGGAAATCCGTACCATAACCCACTGAATTAGAGCCTCTTTCAGCAGCTTCCTGAAGGTCACCAATTAGTGTCGAACAATAAAGCTTATCTCCGATACCGCACTCAGTGGCCTTGCAATATACTTCGATCTCAGTGTACTTTGCTGCGTCAGACATCATCTTCTGCCTTTGTTTTCGACTTGGGAGGCATAGCCATAGGCATTGTAGCCCTGGGATTATATCTTCTGAATACAGGATACATCTCTTCCTTATACATGAAGACGATTACGAGCTTGATGCCTTCATTCGTAATATACCAATACCAGTATTTGTCATTGATCTCAAAGTTCTTGAAATCAGTCATCTTGATAATGTAATTGGCATTTTCCTTATCTTTTTCAAATCTGTCTGAAGTAACAGGTCCGATGTATTCACAATCCTTAAGGGAGAAGTCAAAAAGCTCATCACGCTTGTTATCGCCATGAATAACAGCACAGTCAACAAGATCGTTACTCATCTCGATCTCATATTCTTTACGCTGGCGCTTGATGATAACAACAACGCCTGCAACGACACCGAAAGAAATGATACCGGTTATAAAGAACATATTCAGACCAAAAGTAACCGGAATGAAATTGATCAAGAATACAAGAACAATAGCTATACCTACCAGAAATGTGTTAAAAAACACTTCTGAAAGGCCATTCTGACGCTTAACGCTTGTCTCAATAAAACTATCCTGCAGCATGCTTCACCTCATACAAGGGATATTTTAGCATAAATATACTGAACTGCATGAACATTCTGCCATCTATACCAAAACGCTTAATTTTTCGAGAAAAAGTACAGACACAACAACAGCAAAACAGCAAAAAAGAGGTTGCCCTGAACCAGACAACCTCCATAAGAATTAGTTATTAGCGAGTTATTAGTACATCGGCTGCTGAGGCATTGCAGGAGCTTCCTTCTCAGGAATATCTGTAACAACTGCTTCAGTTGTAAGAAGAGTTGAAGATACTGATGCCGCATTCTGGAGAGCAGAACGTGTAACCTTAGCAGGATCAACGATACCAGCCTCGAACATATCAACATACTTGTCGTTCAAAGCATCGTAACCTGTGCCGGGGTTGGAATTCTTGATCTTCTCGCAGATAACGCTTCCGTCAAGACCTGCATTGTCAGCGATCTGGCGTACAGGTTCCTCAAGAGCTCTGAGAATGATCTTAACACCTGTTCTTACATCGCCCTCAGTCTCGTCAAGGAGCTTCTCGATTGCAGGAAGTGCATTGATGAATGCTGTTCCGCCGCCAGGAACGATACCCTCTTCAACAGCAGCTCTTGTAGCTGCGAGAGCATCCTCGATACGGAGCTTTCTTTCCTTCATCTCTGTCTCTGTAGCAGCACCGACCTTGATAACTGCAACACCGCCGGAAAGCTTAGCAAGACGCTCCTGGAGCTTCTCTCTGTCGTAATCAGACTTTGTCTCTTCGATCTGAGCCTTGATCTGGGCAACACGGGACTTAACTGCACCGTCTTCGCCTTCGCCGCCAACAATGATCGTATTGTCCTTGTTGACCTTAACCTGATGAGCTCTTCCGAGCTGATCAAGAGTTGTATCCTTAAGCTCAAGGCCGAGATCAGATGTGATTACCTGACCGCCTGTAAGGATAGCGATATCCTCGAGCATAGCCTTTCTTCTGTCACCGAATCCAGGTGCCTTAACACCAACGCAAGTGAATACACCTCTGAGCTTATTAACGATAAGTGTTGCAAGAGCATCACCTTCGATGTCTTCAGCGATGATAACGAGCTGCTTGCCGGACTGAGCGAGAGGCTCGATTACAGGAAGGATATCCTGAATGTTGGAGATCTTCTTATCTGTGATAAGGATATAAGGCTCTTCGAAAACAGTCTCCATCTTATCTGTATCTGTTGCCATGTAAGGTGAGATATAACCTCTGTCGAACTGCATACCTTCAACAACAGAAAGCTCTGTGAGCATTGACTTGCTCTCTTCAACAGTGATAACACCGTCAGATGTAACCTTCTCCATAGCTTCAGCGATCATCTTGCCGACTTCCTCGTCACCTGCAGAGATTGCTGCAACACGTGCGATATCCTTTGAACCGTCAACCTGCTTAGCCTTGCCGAGGATCTCAGCAACTGCTGTATCTACAGCCTTGGAGATACCCTTTCTCAAGATGATCGGGTTAGCACCTGCAGCGAGGTTCTTCATACCTTCACGGATGATTGCCTGAGCAAGGAGTGTAGCTGTTGTAGTACCGTCACCAGCAACATCGTTTGTCTTGGATGCAACTTCCTTAACGAGCTGTGCACCGGCATTCTCATAACGGTCTTCAAGCTCGATCTCTTTTGCAATCGTAACACCGTCGTTTGTGATGAGAGGAGCACCGTACTTCTTATCAAGTACAACGTTTCTTCCCTTAGGTCCCAAGGTAACCTTAACTGTGTTAGCTACCTTGTTAACGCCTTCTTCCAATGATTTTCTGGCGTCTTCTGCGTATTTAATATCTTTAGCCATTTTAAAATGCCTCCAAAATTATTAACTGATTAATCTTCTACGATTGCAGCGATGTCATCCTGACGGACGATGATGTATTCCTCGCCTTCAAGCTTTACATTTGTGCCTGCATAATCACGGATGATGACATTCTGGCCAACCTGAACTTCCATCTTGATATCATTGCCATCGACAACTCCACCGGGACCTACTGCGATGATCTCTGCGATCTGAGGCTTCTGCTGAGCACCGGAGGACAAAATAATGCCGCTCTTTGTTGTCTCTTCTGCCTGAAGTTTCTTTACTACCACCTTATCTGCTAAGGGCTTAATTGTCATAAAAAAGACCTCCAATACAATGAAATTGTGGTTAGCACTCTATTACCTTAAGTGCTAACCACAACAAAATATAGTTTAATTTCAGTTGACTGTCAATACGAAAATCAAAAAAAGTCAAAAACGTCAGTGGACCAGTTTTTCGAGCGGTATATTAGTCTTGCACTTGCTTAATTCAGGTGCATGTGACGGTAATTTGACCTCTTCGAAATCGGTCTTCTTACCATAGAAATATTCCTGTACATAAGGAATGAAAGCATTCCAGTTGACTCTCATGCTCCACTCTCCTCCATAAGTACCGTAGTTGTAGCATCCTTCTATTGGAAGCTGCATATACTGCATCTCAGCTTTCTTAAGCTTAGGAAGGAAGTCAAACGCATACTTCTCAATATCCTTCTTAGGGATATTTGTCTTGATGGCACCAAGAACATCATCCATGGCAGCAAGCTTACGGGTGCCGGAAAGCTTCATGTACTGGGCCATAACGCTTCTTAAGACCTCGATCTGTCTTTCCATTCGCTCATAATCGCCATTACCGGAGTATCTGTTACGTGCGTAACCTACCGCCTGAACACCATTAAGCCAAGTATTCTTACCGGTATTCTCTATCTGTGCTGCGTTGGGATCCATCTCGCGAACGTACTGATTAGCGATATTCTTCTCCTTCTCAGTAACATCGACATAGACTCCGCCGACGGCATCTACGATCTCAGCCATATGATTGAAATTAACATAGGCATATCCGTCGATCTTGATCCTAAGATTATCCTCGACAGCTGCCTGAAGCAGAGGTGCTCCGCCATATGACATGGCTGCGTTGATCTTATGAGGTGCTTTATAGCCAGGGAAATAAGCATAGGAGTCTCTGGCAATAGACATCAGCTTGATCGTGCCTTCCTTTGTATTGATAGACATGACAACAATACAGTCGGACCTGTCACCTTTACCTGATTTGCTGTAAGTCTTGCTCCTGCTGTCTATTCCGATAAGAAGGAAGTTCTTGATATTCTGATCTTCGAAAAGATCATTCTTAGACCTGTCCATGCTCTTATCGAGTTCAATGGTATTACCCTCTTCGTCAACGATAGTAATAACTGCATTGGCATCACTGTCTTCATAAGTTATCTTGCCAAGAAGATATTCCTTATACCAGATACCAAAGAATACGATACCGAGGATCAGTCCGAGCAAAGCAGCGCAGGCACTAAAGATCACACGGAGCTGCTTATAATTAAGCTTTTTACCCGGCTTTTTGCTGATGCCATACTGCATGTTATTACTGCCCTGATGATTCGATGGCTTATGCTTTTTCTTTTTGGCACGCTCAAGAAGCTCGGAAGCTTCTATATACTCCGAATCGCGGGATGCGGGCATATTGCTGCTCGAGCCAAAATCTTCATAATGGTTTTTACTCATGAATTACCCCTAAAGGCCGGATCAGTCCTGAAGACCTTCCGGATTCATTGTCTGCCACTTCCAGCAGGAAGAACACATCTCATCGATGCCATATTCAGCTTTGAAGCCCAATACTTCTTCCGCCTTCTTGGTCGAAGCGTAACAAACAGCGATATCACCGGGTCTTCTGGGTCCGAAAACATGCTTTATCTCATGTCCGCAAGCCTTTTCAAATGCTTTGACGGCTTCCTTAACAGAAGTTCCCTTACCGGTTCCAAGATTGAAAAGACTTACTGAATCATTGGTCTTCTCAAGATAATTGATAGCCTTTACATGGCCCTTTGCAAGGTCAACAACATGAATATAGTCACGGATACAAGTTCCGTCAGGCGTATTATAGTCATCGCCAAATACTGTAAGGCAATCCAATGTACCGCCTGCAACTTTTGAGATATAAGGGAAAAGATTATTAGGGATACCCTTGGGGTCTTCACCGATAAGTCCGCTCTCATGAGCTCCGACAGGATTGAAGTATCTTAAAAGACAGATCCTCTTATCCGGTTCAGACTTGGCATAATCCCTTAAAACCTGCTCGAGCATCCACTTAGTCCAGCCGTAAGGATTTGTGCATGTGCCAAGAGGGCTTTCCTCCGTGAAAGGAACATCCTCACTTGAGCCATAGACCGTAGCAGATGAACTGAATACAAGATTCTTAACATCGAATTCTGACATAAGACGGCAGACATTGATCATGCTGCCGATGTTATTGGAATAGTAATCCAAAGGGATCTTAACAGACTCACCTACTGCCTTAAGTCCGGCGAAGTGAATGATACTGTCGATCTTATTCTCTTCGAAAACCTTGCGGAGAGCATTGATATCACAACAATCTACATTATAGAACTTGAATCTTTTGCCGGTGATCTTCTCAAGACGGTTCTGAACTTCCATCTTGCTGTTTGCGAGATTATCAGCAATTACAACATCATAATTATTCTCGTGCAGTGCGATTACTGTATGAGATCCGATATAACCGTTACCGCCTGTAACTAATACTGTAGGCATAATAATTCCTCCAAATAGTATTATTTTTCGGTTGATTCATTAAAACACAAAAGGGAGCAAAACAAAAGAAAACAGACGTAATTCCTCATATTTGCACCATTTTATAAATGAACCAATTTATATTTAAGTTAAAATAGCATTGTGAAATTCCTAGCAAACAATTGGAGATAGTTAATGAACAAGCTTATTTATATCGCAGACGATGATGATAATATCAGAAACCTACTTAAGACATTCCTTGAGCGTGAAGGCTTTCACGTAACAGGTTTTCCCAACGGAGATAAATTATTCGAAGTATTTTCCAACTCACCTGCAGATCTCATCATTCTTGATGTTATGATGCCCGGACATGACGGATTCTTCATTCTTAAGGAGATCCGCAAGACATCCAACGTTCCGATCATCATGCTTACTGCAAAAGACAGTGATGCGGATTATATCCAGGGACTTGATATGGGCAGCGACGATTATTTCACAAAGCCCTTCTCACCTGTAAAGCTCGTTACGAAGGTCAAGTCCATCCTTAAAAGGCAGGAAGAGATTACCGGCAAGACCGGTGACAAGCCTGATAATGATGCTGTTTATGAGTTTGCCGATATCATTATCAACAGAAAGACAAAAGAGACAACAATGCAGGGAAAGATCCTCCCTCTTACACCTAACGAATATCAGCTTCTCACCTACCTTATCTCCAACAGGGACAGGGCAGTTTCCAGAGCTGAGCTTTTGGACAAGATCTGGGGATATGAGACTCAGGTCGAGACCAGAGTTGCAGATGACACCGTCAAAAGATTAAGGAAGAAAATTAGTAAATCAGATGCTAAAATATCTACTATCTGGGGTTACGGGTTCAGACTCGTAGACAAGACAGAAGAAGATACTGAAGATGATGATGACGGAGACAATCAAGACTAATGACTGAAAAACCGGCTCAGGTACGGTCAAAATCAAAAAAGCCTTCACGTAATAAATCGGCAATCAGAATACCTATTTCACTGCACTTCTATGCGGTCGAGATCGTTGTAATCATTCTGGTTGTCTTTATTATCAATATCTATATTCAGTCAATCGTTAATAATTACATTGCTGATCAGTGTAACAACCGTCTCGAAGTAGCAGTCAGCTCCACTCACACCGTTGCAAACGCTTTCCAGCTGCAGCTTGATGCTTCTGACGAGAGGACCGAGGACGCTATCCGTTCTTACCTCATAAATTCAGTTGCCACTTCAGATGAGCTCTCCACCCAGGCTAACATCGCGCTTTATTATCTTAATAAAGATACCGGAAAGTTCACTGTATTGTGGCCTACCGCCTATTCCACTTCCTATATCAGAAATGCCACGAACATTATCTCCAAGGTCGTTGAAGAAGATGGCTATAAGGATCTGAACAAGACCCAGACACTGGACATGGATGGCAACATCATCTACTACAGATCAGTAGGATTTAAACCTAAGACAACTGAAGATCCTAATAATCCTAATACTCCGCCTGATACGAAGAACACAACAGAGAATCAGATCGATCTGTCTAACTACTATCTTTGTGTTTACGTAAACTCAAGTTCATACTACTCATTCATGGCAGCTATGACACTGGCTCTTATCCAGGCTGCTTTGCTGGCTATTCTTATAGCCGGTATCTTAAGTATGCTCATGACATATCCGATCATCTTCTCTTCACAGAAGCTTTCCCGATTTGCCAAGAGAATCGCCAAGGGTGATTTCCAGCCTGTAAGAGGACATATCGTCAGTAAAGAGCTTTCTGAACTCGGTGACGTAATGAACCAGATGGCTTATAAGCTTGAAGAAGCAGATATCGAGCAAAAGACATTCTTCCAGAATGCTTCTCACGAACTCAGAACTCCTCTCATGTCGATCCAGGGTTATGCCGAAGGTCTTAAATACGGAGTTTTCGAGAGCGAGGAAGACAGAGATAACGCAATCAATGTCATCATTGACGAGACAGGTAGACTTTCCGGCCTTGTTGAGAATCTCCTCTCCATCTCGAAAATGGATATGAGCCGGAGCGGAAACTACGAAGTTAAGAAGCAGAATATCGATGTCACCAGGATCTGCGATACCATAATCGACCGTGTCAGAGGCAACTTCATTCACGAAGACAAGGCTATCATCAATAACATTCATCTCAAGAAGACATATATCTATGCTAACGAGAATGACATGATCAGATGTCTCGAAAACATTTTCTCCAACTGCTTAAGATACTGCTCCACAGCTGTAACCTTCAAATGCAGCAGAGATGAGACCGGAACTAATGTTATTTTCGAGATATCAGACGATGGTCCCGGTATCTCACCTGAAGTTATAGATCACCTGTTTGAGCGTTTCTCCAAAGGTTCTGACGGAAAACACGGTATCGGTCTTGCTCTTGCAAAAGCCATAGCCGAAGAACATAACGGAACCGTTAAAGCTTATAACAAACCTGAAGGCGGAGCATGCTTCGACATCATAATCCCTGTTGTGATGCCACGTGACCAGCTCTCCAAGATAAATAACGACAGTACTATCTAATATTGAAATAACGGTAAGCGTTAAAGAATGCAGGTTTGCCGTTGAATATTTCAGCCGTTTCCTTTAAGAACTGACCCTTTGCAGCCTGGATATTCGTATATGTCCTGCCAATGGACAACAAGGAATTCAAAGCATTTCCGATCGTAACATATCTGCCTGTTCTTAAAAGAGACTGGATCCTATATAGTAACCTTGGGTCAGTAAATTCAGGCGGAAGACAGCAATTACTATAACCATTATAGATAATGTTAAGTTCGCTTGAAAGATCAACTAACTGCTTATAAAGCTCTTCACACTTAGCAGCATGTCTCTTCTTCTTAACGAAAAACAGAGCTATCATACCGGCTCCGATAAGGAGAAGAACGCCGGTAACAATTCCGGATACAAGCTTTGCATCTTTCGATTTGGACGAGAACATAGTAAAGAGCGCAGATAATCCGGATATAGCAATAAGAATGCCCCATACAAAAGGTGCAACACTTGTCTGTGAGAATTTTTTGATATCGTTTCTGCATTTCTCATACTTCTGAAAAACATCAACCTTGCTCTGGAAATGGTTGATCATCTTATTTAATTCAGTGAGATTTGCCTCTGTTTCAGCTGCGTAATTCGCATTCTGATATACAACCGGCTGTCCGCCATAAGAATATCCGGGCATGAAAGCCTGAACAGGCTGCTGATTAGTCTGCTGAGCATAAGACACAGGCTGGCCCGGCTGAACCTGTGATACAGGTGCCGGAGCAACATATCCGGGCTGATACTGCTGATAAGCCGGCTGCATTGCGGGCTGAACAGTCTGCTGCAACTGATATGCAGGGACCTGCTGATAAGCAGGAGCCTGAGGAACTGCCTGTACGGGCTGTGCAGGCTGAACTTGCTGTGCCTGATAAACCGGTTGTGCCTGATAAGCAGGCTGCTGTGCCGGCTGAACGGGCTGCGCCTGAGCTATCTGTTCAGGCTGCGGATCCGGAGTTGCCGGATCCGGTGTGCCTGTTATCTTCCAATCTGAATTAAAATCTGCCATTATTCCACATCCTTTTCCATACTAAAAACAATTTTATATCTTTCGTCACAGATAATACAGTATAAAAATCAAATAAAAAAGGCTGCCTTAGATAAGACAGCCTTTAAGTATTTGTATGAATTGATTATCAGCCGAGCTTCGGGCACTGAGACAAAGACTTGGCAATATCATCATCGGTAGGAATATAGTCATCCATAACACCGTCGTTATACTTCTGATAAGCAACGAGATCGAAATAACCTGTTCCGGTAAGACCGAATACGATATTCTTAGCTTCACCTGTTTCCTTGCACTTAAGAGCTTCGTCGATAGCAACCTTGATAGCATGTGAGCTCTCAGGAGCAGGAAGGATACCTTCAACTCTTGCGAACTGCTCAGCAGCTGCGAATACGTCTGTCTGCTTAACTGATGTTGCTTTGAGATATCCGTCATGATAGAGCTGTGACAGGATCGTGCTCATGCCGTGATATCTTAAACCGCCTGCATGGTTAGGAGCAGGCATGAAGTTGGAACCCAGTGTATACATCTTAGCGAGAGGGCAAACACGGCCTGTATCGCAGAAGTCGTAAACGAAGGAACCTCTTGTGAATGAAGGACAGGAAGCAGGCTCAACAGCGATGATCTCATACTGGTTTTCGCCTCTGAGCATCTCGCCTACGAAAGGTGAGATCAAACCGCCCAAGTTAGATCCGCCGCCTGCGCAGCCGATGATCATGTCAGCCTTAACGCCGACCTTATCGAGAGCAGCCTTTGTCTCAAGACCGATAACTGACTGATGGAGCAATACCTGATTGAGTACTGAACCCAATACATATCTGTAACCTTCCTGGGATGTAGCAGCTTCAACAGCCTCAGAGATTGCACAGCCCAAAGAACCGTCTGTTCCGGGGAACTGCTCATTAATCTTGCGGCCAATGTTTGTTGACATTGAAGGAGAAGGTGTAACGGTAGCGCCGTATGTTCTCATGACTTCACGTCTGAAAGGCTTCTGCTCGTAGGATACCTTAACCATGTAAACCTGGCAGTCAAGTCCGAAGTAAGCTGTAGCCATTGAAAGAGCTGTACCCCACTGACCTGCACCGGTCTCTGTTGTTACACCCTTGAGGCCCTGCTTCTTAGCATAATAAGCCTGAGCGATAGCAGAATTAAGCTTATGGGAACCGGAAGTGTTGTTGCCTTCGAATTTATAGTAGATATGAGCAGGTGTGCCCAAAGCCTTCTCAAGGCAGTAAGCTCTTACGAGCGGAGAAGGTCTGTACATCTTATAGAAATCAAGAACCTCACCAGGGATGTCGATATAAGCATCGGTGTTGTTCATTTCCTGCTTGGAAAGCTCTTCGCAGAATATAGGATAAAGATCCTCAGCCTTCAAAGGCTCGCCTGTACCGGGATTAAGAAGCGGAGCGGGCTTAACCTTCATGTCAGCACGAACGTTGTACCATGCTGAAGGAATCTCATTCTCAGATAAATAAATCTTGTAAGGAATTTCGGACATATATAGTCTCCCTTCGAAAAAATCTAACTCATTTTACAACAAAAGTCAGATTTTTGCACAAAATTTCAGACCAAGCCAGTAGGAAAATCGATCAAAAAGATGATTTAACTGATTCCATCGTTTCTATAACCTTATCGCACCACTTATCAAATTCAGGATCCTCCACCCTGCACTCTTTGTGATCAAGTATATATTTCAAAGCGATCCTGACCCCCTTATGCAAAGGAACTGTCGTCTTAAGGTCAGGTGCAAGTCTCTTGATCTTCGAATTATCGAAAACTACAGACACCGCCTTATCTCCTGTAAGACTGCCTTCAAAGTCGTAATCAGGCCCTAAAGCAGTAAGCATTTCTGAGGATACGTGATAAGCCTTAAGTTCCACTCCCAAAGCATCTGCAATCGTCTGATAGATCTGATTCCAGGTAAGCACTTCATCACCTGTGATCTGGAACGCTTCGCCGATCGCATGTCTGTTTCCCATAAGAGCTGTATATCCGACAGCAAAATCCTCGTTAAATGTAAGATGCCAGAGAGATTCTCCATCACCGTGAATGATCACAGGCCTTCCATCCATCATTCTCTTTATTACCTGCCATGAGCCGTTCTTACCGTGAACACCGAGCGGAATGCTTCTCTCGTCGTAAGTATGGCTTGGTCTGACGATTGTCACCGGGAATCCTTCGTCCCTGGACTTTTCCATGAGGAAATTCTCACAGGCGATCTTATTCCTGGAGTATTCCCAGTAAGGATTGGCAAGTGTAGTGCCTTCGGTGATCACATAGTTCGCGGAAGGCTTGTTATAGGCAGAAGCCGAACTTATATAGATATACTGCTTAGTCTTATCCTTGAAGAGCCTGTAGTCACGCTCCACCTGATCTACGGTAAATCCGATGAATTCACCAACGCAGTCAAAGGTCATCCCGCCCAGAGCCTTTAAGACAGCATCTTCATCGTTGATATCACAGATTATCTGATGGACATTTTCAGGAACAGTTTCTTTCCTGTTGCCGCGGTTGATAAGCCATACTTCCCAGGAGCTGTCTGAAGCAAGTCTTCTGACTATAGCGCTGCTGATCGTTCCTGTTCCGCCGATGAATAATGCTCTCATAGGGATTCTCCTTATATTTGAGTTATTAGGTTTTCGAAAAACCAGAAAACTGCACTACACTGTACATACAATGCATGCATCTTTTTGAATTTTAGCAAACCAAAGATACAGTAGATATCAAATACCCGTATCTCAATCCGCATTTTCTTGTATTTTGTGTTAAACTTCTGTCGTTATAATAAATAATAAAAGGCTTGGCACATGAAAACTTCTGATTTTTACTACGATCTGCCCGAAAGACTTATCGCACAGGTTCCCACAAAAGACAGACTTGCTTCCCGTCTTCTTGTACTCGACAAAAAGAGCGGTAAGACGGTTGATGGTCATTTCCCCGATATCAAGAATTACCTCCACAAAGGTGATGTTCTTGTTATCAACAACACAAGAGTTATTCCCGCCAGGCTTTTAGGCGTCAGATCTGATACACAAAGCCCTGTTGAGCTTCTTCTTCTGAAGAGGATCGACGATAACCACTGGGAGACATTGGCACGTCCCGGTAAGAAAGTCAGACCCGGTAAAAGAATGACATTCATACCCGGAGAACTTGAGGCTGAGTGTGAGCAGGTCTTAGATAACGGCAACAGGATCATTAGATTTGAATTTGAAGGAGTATTTGAGGAAGTGCTTGATAAGGCAGGAACTATTCCTCTTCCGCCCTATATTCACGAGAAACTCGATGATCCGGAGCGTTATCAAACAGTATATTCAAAGGATGCAGGTTCAGCTGCGGCTCCTACTGCAGGTCTTCACTTCACCAAAGAGCTTTTAGCAGAACTCGAGAATATGGGTGTGGAGATCGCAGAGCTTACCCTGCATGTCGGACTTGGTACATTCAGACCTGTAAAAGCTGATACGATCGAAGAACACGAGATGCATTCTGAATGGTATGACTTCCCCAAGGAAGCTTCAGATATTATCCGCAAAGCCAGAGCTGAAGGAAGAAGGATCATTTCCGTAGGCACTACTTCCACAAGAACGTTAGAGACAGTTGCTTCCAATGATCCAGAGATGAAGCCCGTTTCCGGTTATACCCAGATATTCATCTATCCGGGATATGAGTTTAAGTGCGTTGATTCGCTCATCACTAATTTCCATCTTCCGGAATCCACATTGATAATGCTCGTTTCTGCACTTGCAGGAAAAGAGCATGTGCTTAACGCATATAAGCATGCCGTTGAAGAGGAATACAGATTCTTCTCATTCGGCGATGCCATGTTTATAACAGATTTGGAGAACTGATATGTCTAAATTCCCTGTATGGTACGAACACATTCACACATGCGCTCAGACCGGTGCAAGACTTGGTAAAGTCCATACACCGCACGGGACTTTCATGACACCTGCATTTATGCCCGTTGGAACACAGGCTTCAGTCAAAGGCATGAGTCCTGATGAAGTATACGGCATGGGCGCGGGGATCATGCTCTCTAACACATATCATCTCTGGCTCAGACCCGGAAGTGATATTGTCGCAAAGGCCGGCGGACTTCATAAGTTCATGAACTGGAACGGCGCGATCTTAACTGACAGCGGCGGATTCCAGGTATTCTCCCTTTCCAAGCCCAAGGATATCAATGAAGAAGGTGTAAAATTCAGCTCACATATTGACGGAAGAAAGCTTTTCTTAACACCTGAGATCTCCATGCAGGTTCAGAACGATCTTGGTTCTGACATCATCATGGCATTCGATGAATGCTGCCCTTACCCTTCTGAGCATTCCTATGCTGACAGATCACAGGCCAGGACAACAAGATGGCTTGAGCGTTGTATCGAAGCCCATAAGAAACCTGAAGAACAGGCACTTTTCGGAATCATTCAGGGATCCATGTATCCTGATCTCCGTAAGAAGAGCGCTGATGCTATTACATCTTTTGATCTTCCCGGATTTGCTATCGGAGGAATCTCCGTAGGAGAACCCAAGAACCTTTTCCTCGACATGATCGACTGCACTGTTCCTCTCATGCCGGAAGAAAAGCCCCGTTATCTGATGGGCGTAGGCACACCCGATTATCTTATCGAGGGTTCCTGCAGAGGCGTTGATATGTTTGACTGCGTCCTTCCTACAAGAATGGGCAGACACGGTACAATCCTCACAGATTACGGCAAGAAGATCATACGTGACAAAAAGTATGCAGAAGACTTCGGTCCTATGGATCCTGACTGCGATTGTTATGCCTGCAGGAATTTCTCTGCAGCTTATGTAAGACACCTAATCAAGGCTAATGAGATGTTCGGCTTAAGACTTTGCACTTACCATAATGTCTACTATCTCTTGAAGCTTATGGAAAGGATCCGTGAAGCTATCGCAGAAGACAGGCTCGGTGATTTCAGAAAAGAATTCTACGAGCGTTTGGGCTGATCATGAAGCCGTTAATATATGCTTCCAGAAGTTCAGAAAGACTTGAACGCGAGATAGCTCACTGCGATCTTGCAAGAAGGATATGCGCCGACGGAATCGTTTTACTTGAGAATAACGGCGTCCTCCCTCTTGCTTCAAAGACAATAGCTTTATACGGCGCCGGCGCAAGACATACTGCTTTCGGCGGCACCGGTTCAGGCGAGAACAATCCCAGATATAACATTACTCCGGAAGAAGGTCTGAAGTTTGCTGGAATTAACATAACCAGCACAGAATGGCTTGATTCATATGACAAACTTTTCGAGCATGAGTTCTTCTCTTATCAGAGAGAGCTTGCAAAAGCCATGAAGAAAGTTCCTATTATGGAACACATGGATTATGCCGCAGATAATCCTTTCTATGCACCCGCCGGAGAACCTCTTACTTCAAAAGATGATACCGACACAGCTGTTTATATCCTCACCAGACAATCAGGAGAAGGTGCGGACAGGAAAGACATTCCGGGCGATTACTATGTAACTGAAGATGAGGTGGCTTTCATGCGTTCAGTTACTGTACTTTACAAGGATTCCATACTCGTCATCAACAGCGGCGCAGTAATAGATCTTAAATTCCTTGATGAGATACATTTCTCCGCTGTTCTGCTCCTTATGCAAGGCGGAATGGAAACCGGAAATGCACTGGCAGATGTACTTACAGGTAAAGTCAATCCTTCCGGACGTCTTGCAGACACATGGGGCAATTCTTATGAGGACTACCCTTCTTCTGACACTTTCTCGGAAAGGAATCCAGAAAAGTACCAGGAAGACTACAGAGAAGGCATTTTCGCCGGTTACAGATGGTTTGACAAGAAGAACATCAAGCCAAGATATCCTTTTGGCTACGGCTTAAGCTATACTTCATTTAAAACCGAGTATAAAAACTGCGAAGTAAGCGGTACCACGATTACCGTAAAAGCAGAAGTTACAAACACCGGATCTATAGCAGGACGCGAAGTTACAATGCTTTACGTTACCTGTCCGGAAGGAAAGCTTATCCGTGAAGTCAGAAGCCTTGCAGCTTTTTCCAAGACATCTCTTATTAAGCCCGGAATGAAAGAATCTGTCGAGCTTTCTTTCGATCTTAAAGATCATGCAGGTTTTGATGCAGCATCATCAAGCTATATACTTGAAAAAGGCGATTATCTTATTGCCATTAACGATAAGCCTTCCCTGATTGCAAGACTTGATAAAGATTCCGTTACCGAAAAGACAGACTGTCTGTTTAAGTCTGACAGGAAGATCGATTACATAAGCTTTGATAAGAATCCTGCCGTTTCCTTATCACTTCCGGTGATCAATATCTGTGCTGATGATATCAAGACAGTAAATCACGAGTATAAGACACCTGATTATGAAAGAAGTCAGGAGATAGACAGGATCATATCAGGTCTGTCTTTAAAAGATATGGCTAAACTCCTGGTCGGAAGAACATATCTCGGACCATACCGTCACAGGGTTTTCGGCGCAGTCGGATATACGACATCCAAGCTCTTTCATAAGGGAATCGACGGAATGGCTATGGCTGACGGACCTCAAGGCCTTAATCTTACGAGGATCTCAACAAAACCATTGCACAATCTGTTTGCCATACCTACTTTGCCTTCAGCGTTAAGGCATGTACATAAGATCTCAAGGATCGGAACAACTTCTGACGAGAAGACAAAAAAGATCCTTTACTACCAGTTCTGCACCTCCTGGCCTTCCGAAGCTCTGGTTGCACAGACATGGGATGTTGAGCTTGCTAGATTACAGGGTGATGCAATAGGAAAAGAGATGCTTGAATATGGTGTCACCTTCTGGCTCGCACCGGCTCTCAATATACACCGCAATCCTTTATGCGGCAGAAACTATGAGTACTATTCAGAAGATCCTCTTCTTACTGGAAAGATAGCATCAGCCGTGACCCGTGGCGTCCAGTCTCATGAAGGGTGCTATGTTACTTTGAAGCATTTTGCTGCCAACAATCTTGAGACAAAACGCAACATATCATCTTCCAATCTCGACGAACGCACTCTAAGAGAGATCTATATCAAAGCTTTCAGGATCGCCGTAAAGGAATCTGATCCCAGAAGTGTCATGTGCAGTTATAACAAGATAAACGGTACTTATACCGCACTCGATTATAATCTCCAGACGAATGTCTTAAGAAATGAATGGGGTTTTGACGGGATCGTAATGACAGACTGGTTCGCGACAGGACATCACGAAAGTTACGATGAACTTTGCTGCAAAGCCGGAACTGATCTTATCATGCCAGGAACACCGTTCATATTATCCAGGATATTGAAGGCATACAGAAAGGGACAGATAAGCGCTTCTGATATTGAGAGATCTGCAAGGCGCATCATTAAGCTGGCCATAAACAGCCATACTTCTAAGAATTAATTATTGCGCTTAAGTGTAACGACAGAAAGATTTCCGCATCTGAGCTGAGTCTGATCAGATATCCTTCTTATCATCATATTCATCCATTCACTGCAAGAATCAGCGACAAGCGCATCAGCAAGGATACCTTCATCAGAGATGTTCTTATAAAACTTAGCGGTGGCACAGACTATCCTGTCATCAGGAGACATTCCGAAGAACCCGTTCGGGAGAAGAAGTATCTGACCATCTTTAATGATCTTGGCGTAAACTTCTCCCCGCCTGAAGCATTCGACACCGTTCTTTAAGACTTTTAGTATCAGATACTCGGAACCTTCATCAAGACACTCTTCGAATACCGAAGCCAGATAATTAATGCTCTTGCTGCCCTCTTCACTGTTCAGGATCTCGGAGAAGAGCAGCGCCTGGCTTTTCGGAGCGGAGGAAATCTTACTGCCGTAAAAGATCGCTACAGTAAGATCAGGGACAAGTCTTAAAAAGATCTCATCCGTGTAATCCAGAGCATCACCCCTGTGCTTGAATGTGTAATACTCTATCAAACGAAACTCCTGTTCATCTTAATGACAACGGCAGAATAGTTATCCTGCTTAGCATTCCTACTTGCTCTTACGCCATACTTGATCGTTCTGGCAATACCTGTCGCATTCTGATCGGCATGAATATGGCTGACTATCCTGTTAAGGGGCATTGAATCAGTAACACCGTCGGAACTTACGATAATGATATCATTCTCTATAAGACGCATGGGCTTTGAAGTCATCTGCACTTTGCACTTATGATTTCCTACAAAATCAATGAGACCTCTTGCTCTCGAATCCCTGTATGCATCAATGGTATCGATGCCACCCTCTGCATATTTCTTGATCATCAGCGTGATGTAGTTCTGTTTCTGGTTAAGGATCGTGGCGCGGTTATTTCTTATAAGAATGATGTTACTGTCTCCGAGGCTGTAGAAATTCATATAGTCGTCGAAAATATGGACCATGACAAGCGTCGCACCGGCACTAAGATGGTATTCCTCGTAAACCTTATCAGAAATATCAGAAATAATCTTGGCATTTTCAGCCTGCGCATTAAACTTATAAGGATAATGCTCAAATAATGAGTCCGTTACGAACTTTGAGACTACTTCACCATTCAAAAGTCCGCCCATTCCGTCGGAACATGCAGCCACAAATCCGTTCTCCTCGATCATGTCCAGAGGAGATATGTATATGGAGTCTTCCTGGTTATTACGCTTTCCGCGTTCGTGGAAATATGCGACATCACATATAAGCTTAAGCTTTTCCTTATGCTCTTTACTGTAAATAGATGTATTGATCAAAGTATATAGAGATATGATTACAAACGACAGAAAAGATACCAAGAACAAAACAAGTGCAACGATCATTGCACGTACTGTTTCTTCTGGCAAAAGGCTAAAATCATACATCGCTTATATCTTCTGAAGATTCTTCCGGGGCTGTCTCTGCTTTACTGTATTTTAATTCTAACTCAAATTCATTTGTTTTTTCCTCATTTTCGGAAATATCCTGAGGAAGAACATATCTGTCGATAAGAACACCTGAATAATAAGAAAGAAGATACTGTATCCAGGACATAACAAGAAATGAATACAGAAATACAAATAATCCCAGCGTCACGTATGAAGCTGACATAAGTAATACAAAAGGTATCAGGAAGTTAAAAACGATCACAACAAGCGATAATCCAAGACTTGGCAGGAATCTAATAAGGACGAACAGAATGGCATTCTTATAGATCTTACTAAGCTTCAGATCAGTTGAAACGATCATATTGTAAACGTAATTCTGCACCAGCACAAAGAACACGAGCAGCACTTCAAATATAATGCCAATTATAGTTCCTGCGCCGGCTGTCAGATTCAGATAGAAGCTTATCGCAAGTAAGATAATAGCCGTAACTATTATTCCGATGAACATAGCCCCCAAAGACTTTTTCCAATTGTTCTTAAGTCCGGTCTTAAAGCTTCCGAAAAGCGAAAAAGATGTACCGTTTCTGATGTCCCTGTATACCTGTGTAAATCCTGCCTGGAACGGACCGATACAGACAAGCAGACCGGATAAAAGAAAGCATATGAAGAAGACAACCAGAAGAAAATATAGTTCAGCAGATAATAGAGTCTTCCCTTCAGCTGTCTGAATATAAACAAACCTTTCCCAGTCAAACGCAGGGATCATTACGGGGAGAAAAACAAATGACAAAAGAAAGCTTACCAGAATAGATGGTATGTTAAATACGATAAATAAGGCATTGACGGACATCATCCTGACCAGATGAGACCATCCGGATGTAAAGAAACCGGCAATATCAAACTTTGCCTTTACATTGGTATCGGAATCGTTACCGGATCTATTCTGAACCATCTTATTCTGTCAGAGATCGAACGCTTTCCTCAAACAGCTTCAGATGCTCCAAAGACCTGTCTGCGATAGCATTGTTCTTATCCTTCTTGCCTGTTTTTCCTTTAAAACGTCCTTCGATCGGACTTACTATTCCAAAGTTCGCATTCATAGGCTGGAATTTCTTGATGCTTGGATCAGAGACATAAAGAGCCATGGAACCGATTACGGTGCAGGGATCGGGTTCATAAGAAGGCTCTAATCCCAATGCTCTCTGCGCAGCATAGAATCCAGCCATGAATCCGGATGCAGTTGATTCAATATAACCCTCAACACCTGTTATCTGTCCTGCGAAGAATAAATCAGGCTTAGCTCTGAGATTGTAATGCGAAGAAAGATACAATGGTGAATTAAGATATGTGTTACGGTGCATAACGCCTAATCTTACATATTCTGCATTTTCGAGACCTGGGATCATGCCGAAGACACGCTTCTGTTCAGGCCATTTGAGTCTGGTCTGGAAACCTACGAGATTATACATTGTCTTCGCTCTGTCATCCTGTCTCAACTGGAGATTGGCATAAGGCTCCTTGCCTGTTGCAGGATCTATAAGACCGACACCTTTGAGCGGACCGAACCTCATCGTATCAACGCCTCTTTGTGCCATTACTTCAATAGGCATACAGCCTTCAAATACGATCTCTTTATCGAAATTCTTAACCTCTGCCCTCTCGGCATTTACAAGTTCCTCACGGAAAGCCAGATACTGTTCTTTTGTCATAGGACAATTGATGTAATCATCTCCGCCCTTACCATATCTGGATGCCCTGAAAGCTTTGGTCATGTCAATTGACTCGCCTGTTACGATAGGTGCTGCACTGTCAAAGAAATGAAGACCGGATGTATCACCGGTTATCCTTAAGATATCTTCGTAAAGTTCACCGTCCGTAAGAGGACCTGTGGCTACGATGACGATCTCATCTTCAGGAATCTTGGTAACTTCACCAGGGATCACTTCGATCAAAGGATTGTTCCTAATAGACTCAGTAATGTATCCCGAAAACTCATCCCTGTCTACAGCCAGAGCACCACCAGCAGGAATCTGGCTCTTATCAGCAGATTCCATTATAAGAGAACCTAAGTGTCTTAACTCTTCTTTTAGAAGTCCGATAGCATTCTCTCTTGCTGCAGCTCTCAAAGAATTGCTGCATACGAGTTCAGCAAAATTCTCAGAATGATGAGCAGGACTGTATTTTACAGGCTTCATCTCATAAAGCTTTACATGAACACTTGCTCTGGCGCAGATATTTGCGGCTTCTGAACCGGCGAGACCGGCACCTATAATGGTAACTGAAGGATTATTCTTCATCTTCGCCCTTATCTTTATCAGAAGACTTCTTGCCTTTTCTGATATTGCTTACGCAGTCTTTATTGGAACATCTGGGATAAGCCTTCTTGCCGAAATGCTTCAATACCATGTAGCTTCCGCACTCAGGGCAGAACTTGCCGTCGATAGGAAGATCCCATGAAATGAAATCACAATTAGGATCTGAACCCTGCTTATCACATGTATAGAAAGACTTGTTTCTGTACTTCTTTGACTTATGTACGAGGAGTCCTGAACCGCACTTGGGACAAGTACCCTTCGCATAAACAACGATATTCTTTGTATAGTTGCACTCAGGGAAATTGGAGCAGGCAATAAACTTACCATATCTTCCTTCCTTATAAACGAGTTCAGCACCACACTGCGGGCAGACCTCACCGGTCTTTTCAGGCTCGAATGTGATCTTATCAATAGATTCCTGTGCAGCCTTGATCTGAGTATTAAACTCCGGATAGAAGACATTAAGAACGTGTTCCCATTCTTCCTTGCCTTCTTCAACTTCATCGAGCTTTGTCTCCATATCTGCCGTGAAAGAAAGGTCAACGATCTCGCTGAAATTCTCAGAAAGCATGTTGGTTACGATCTTACCAAGATCAGTGATCTGAAGGAGTCTTCCGTTCTTCTCGATATACTTACGGTCAAGGATCGTAGATATAGTAGGAGCATATGTGGAAGGTCTTCCGATACCATATTCTTCAAGTGCCTTGATGAGTGTAGCTTCTGTATAGTGCGGAGGCGGAGTCGTAAACTTCTGAAGTGATTTAAGATCGAGAAGTTCAAGCTTCATTCCGTCTTCAAGCGGCGGAATTGCTGCCTTGCCGTCCATATCATCGGTCTTAGCAGTATCTTCAGCCACATCATCGTAAAGTACGAGGAATCCCTTGAATGTAACCGTCTCACCTGTTGCCCTGAATACTCTGCCGTTGCAGGAAGCCTGAACCGTAACTGTATCAAGCTTGCATGCTGCCATCTGTGTAGCAAGGAATCTGTCCCAGATGAGCTGATAAAGCTTATACTGATCATTTGTAAGAGAAGATCTGATGTCCTTAGGATCAAGATCAAAGTGAGTAGGCCTTATCGCTTCGTGAGCATCCTGAGCAGAATTCTTATTCTTGTATTCTCTCTTATAAGGAGAGCAGTATTCAGCACCGAAACGCTGCTTGATAATGTCCTTTGCAGCTGCGACTGCTTCTTCTGAAATACGTACAGAGTCAGTTCTGATATAGGATACTAAAGCGGTCTGGCCTGCACCTGCAATCTCGACACCTTCATAGAGCTGCTGAGCGATGGACATTGTCTTCTTGGATGAGAATCCCAATCTCTTTGAAGCTTCCTGCTGAAGTGTTGAAGTCGTGAACGGAGGGAAAGGATTACGGTCCTTCTTACCCTTCTTTACTGAATCGACAGTCAACGGACCGCTTCCGACTGCATCGAGAACGACCTGTGCATCTTCAAGGCACTTAAGATCATCCTTCTTTACCTTACCTTCTGCATCAGCTGTACCGTAGTATCCGAGAAGGAACTTATCTGAATTCTTGCCCGGAGTTACAAGAGCCTTGATGAGCCAGTATTCTTCAGGCTTAAATGCATCGATCTCTGCATCACGGTCCATTACGATCTTTGTAGCAACAGACTGAACTCTACCGGCAGAAAGTCCTTTACGGATCTTCTTCCAAAGAAGCGGGCTTAATTCATAACCTACTAATCTATCCAGAATTCTTCTTGCCTGCTGTGCGTTAGCAAGATTCATATTAATAGTTCTGGGATTCTTGATAGCTTCCTGAACTGCTGACTTTGTGATCTCATTAAAAGTGATCCTGCACTTTGAATCAGGATCGATCTTCAATACTTTGGCCAAGTGCCATGCAATTGCTTCACCCTCGCGGTCAGGGTCGGTTGCGAGTAATATCTCATCGGCATCTGCTGCCAGGAGCTTAAGATCTCTTACAACCTTCTCCTTTCCCTTCATGGTGATATATAAAGGCTTAAAGTTATTCTTAACGTCAACGCCTAAATTGCCGGAAGGCAAATCTCTTATATGTCCTAAAGATGCTGAAATGATATAATCGTTTCCCAGATATCTGCCTATTGTCTTTGACTTGGCAGGAGACTCTACAATGACTAATTTCTTACCCATAAGTACCCCTCTATATTTTTAATTAAAAATATATCATCATTATACAAATGTCAACGAGTACTTACCCTTCTCCTGACAAACTGTCCCATTAAGTTCAAGCTCAGTCAAAAGACCGGAAATCTTATAAAACGGCAACATTGTAATGGTACAGAGTTCATCGGCACAAAGCGGCCTCAATGACAATGCATCAGTAATTATCACCTTCCAGTTATCATCTGTCAAAACCTCAGGCTTAACTTTTGCAAGTTCCCTTAAAGCTTCCACATCAGGTCCGTTCTTTTGCCCGTCATCTTCAGCGAAAAGAAGCTCAGCAGAACATCCCATTCCCATTCTCTTATAGATCAGAGCCCTGGATATGCTGTCTATAACATTGTCCGGACTTAATAGAACATTGCCGCCGTCTTCAAGAAGCTTTAGACCGCCTAAAGCATTGTTGTAATAGATATTATTCGGAAGCACAAAAACTTCCTTCCCCTGATTTGCAGCAAAAGAAGCCGTATGCAAAGTACCGGATACTTCACCAGCCTCCATGATCATCGTACTGTCAGAAAGACCTGCTATCAGCCTGTTCCTTGAAGGAAAATACTGTCTTATCGGCTGCTGGCCCGGTGGCATTTCAGAGATTATGAGGCCCTTTGCAGCAATAAGATCATAGATATCTTTATTTGAAGCCGGATAGATGTTATCAACACCACCGGCCAATACGGCTATAGTTCCGCCCTTTGTATTAACTGATGACAGATGAGCTTGTCTGTCGATGCCTGCTGCAAGGCCGGATATTACCGTTATGCCTTTATCGCCTAATTCTTTGCACATCTTCTCTGTAGCATACTGTGCATACCTGCTTGGATTTCTTGAGCCGACAACTGCGGCTGAACCGCTTAGAGTCATCTGATTTATCAGTTCATAGTTACCTTTGGTATAAAAGACACGGGGCATACCGCTTAAGACTTTCCAGTTATATGGATATGTCTGGTCCAGGCACGAGACTACTTCTATGTTGTTTTCGCTCGCTATTCTGGCATAGTTGTTCACGATCTTTATAACCTTCCCATATGAATCCTCGATCCTCTGAATATGCGAAATAGAATCCCTGCTTACATCAAATTCACCTTTAAGTATCCTGTTAATTAGCTCCCTGTTATAAAGGTCTCTGTAAGATACGATCGCCTTATTATCAGTTAGATCTCTTAAGACCTTGTAATTGAAGCCAGTATTAAGGACAACTGCAGAATAGAACAGATCTGCATATCTGATATCTGAATTAGTGATCATATCTATACTCCTCTCTTCCTGTACTGGACAGCTTCTGATATATCTTCAACCGTTACATCCTCCGTCTCCTTAATATCCGCTATAGTTCTTGCTACTCTTAAAGTTCTGGTAAATCCCCTTGCCGAGAAGAATTCCTTTTCGGACAGTTCGGAAGCAAACTTTAAAGCCTTTTCTGATATCCGCATTGAATCCTTTATATCTGTATCAGGGAAAGTAGCGTTAAGATAACCGTCACCATAACGCGCGCGTTCGATCCTCCAGCATCTTTCGACTATTTCTTTGTAGTTATGGCTCTCCCCTTTATCTTCATCTGTGTATATCGATGCCATATCCGCACCGGAGATCGAACGCATCTCGCTGAAGATATCGATGCGTTCAAGAAAAGGTCCTGTGATCTTGGAAAGATACCGCTTTATCTCAGCTTCGTTGCATCTGCACTTATTTCCTTTCTCATACAAAAGACCGCATTTGCACGGATTACCTGTACCAAGGAATATGAAGTTGGAATCAAATGAATACATGTTTCCGCGCTTGACCAGCTGTACACTACGCTCTTCCAGAGGTTTCCTAAGAAAATCCAGTACTTCTGTCTTATATAGCGGTAATTCGTCAGCAAATAGTATTCCGTGATTAGCAAGCGCCAGTTCTCCGGGAGTTAGACTTGCTGCATTTCCTATCAGCTTTCCTGTAGTTATATTGGGACCTATTATCCGCAACGGCCGTTCATCACTTATAAGTGAAGCATCTCCGGATACAAGTTCATTCATGGAATAAACATCAGACAATTCTTCCGGACTTAACTTAGGCATTATCCCTGAAAGGATCTTTCCAGCCATCGTCTTGCCGCTGCCGGGACTCCCCATAAGCAGGATATTATGAAAACCGGCAGCACAGATAAGCAGTGCCCTTTTGGTTTTCTCCTGGCCTTTAAGTGCAGATATATCGATTATACCGTTTTCCTGTGTATTGATCTGATATGAAAACTCGGATTCTGCATATCCGTTACCGTCAAATAAATAAGTCACTTCAGACAAAGAGTTGATACTCTGTCCTCTGAAACAAGCTATTCCGGCGCTTGATGCTTCACATGACGGTATGATCTTATAATCAAAATCCATATTCCTGACAGTCTTAAGCCTGATACAAGCACCAGGTGTGCCTTTAAGTTCACCGTTTAGGGAAAGCTCACCCTCTGCATATATCTTCGCATCTGATGGCAGATAGAGCTGTCCTGATGCGAAAAGGATTCCTAAAGCCATAGGCAGGTCAAAGCTGGATCCTGCTTTCCTCATATATGCCGGACTTATTCCGATCGTTATATGTCCTTTGGGCATGGAAAAGCCTGAAGACTTGAATGCTGACTTTAATCTTCCCTGCGATTCCCTAATTGATGAATCACATAAACCGATGACCGAAAAGGTCGGTATACCTGGAGATATAGATACTTCTATCATTGATACAGTAGATTCCGTGCCATTGGCAAAGCAGGAATATAATCTTGCAACATTAGGTTTTGAAGCCATAACAGATCCTCCTTTTCAAGCAGAATACTGTTTTGGGAAATGGATTATCAGTACGAAATAATCGCAAGGTTCTCTGAAGATTCCTTACAAGAAATCAGACAAAACAAGACAATTACGGCAAAATAATACAAAAACCTACAAAAGAGCCGACAAACACCCGACAAATACCGACAAAGAACCAACAAATAATAAGAGTCTTATTGTGCTACAATTATGAGGCAAAATAAGATTTATGAGGTATATATATGAAGCTTGGTATTGTAGGACTTCCTAATGTCGGTAAGAGCACACTTTTCAACGCTATAACAAAAGCCGGCGCCGAAGCAGCAAATTATCCTTTCTGTACAATAGAACCTAATGTAGGTGTCGTATCCGTTCCGGATAAGAGACTTGATAAACTCGCAGAGATATATAATCCTGAGAAATACACACCTGCAGTCGTAGAATTCGTTGATATCGCAGGTCTTGTAGCCGGCGCATCCAAAGGTGAAGGCTTAGGCAACAAATTCCTTTCCAACATCAGAGAGTGCGATGCAATCGTACATGTAGTCAGATGTTTTGACGATCCTGATGTCATCCATGTAAATGGTCATGCTGATCCTGCAGGAGATATCGCTACTATCGATGTAGAGCTCGTTCTTTCAGATCTTGAGATCATGGAGAAAAGGATCGACCGTACAAAGAAGATGATGAAAGGCGGAGATAAGACTTTCGCAAAGGAACTCGCAGTTTATGAGAGGATCTACGATTGCCTTGCAGAAGGAAAATCTGCAAGAACACTTACTTTCGAAGATGATGAGCAGGAATTCACAAGAGATCTCCAGCTCATCTCAATGAAGCCTGTCCTCTACTGCGCAAACATCGCAGAAGATGACATTAAGAAGAATGAAGATATTCCTTATGTTAAGGTCGTAAAAGAGATCGCAGACAAGGAAGGTTCCGGTGTCGTTGTAATCTCTGCCAAGATCGAAGAAGAATTAGGCGAGCTTTCACCTGAAGACCGTGAGATGTTCCTTGAAGATCTCGGAATCGAAAGTGCCGGTCTTGATAAGATGATCAATGCTTCCTATTCCCTTTTAGGTCTTATCTCTTTCCTTACAGCTGGTCCCAAGGAAGTCCGTGCTTGGACTATCAAGAGAGGCACCAAGGCTCCCCAGGCTGCAGGCAAGATCCACTCTGACTTCGAAAGAGGATTCATCAGGGCTGAAGTTGTCGCTTATGATGACCTTATCGCATGCGGTACATATAATGCAGCTAAGGAAAAAGGACTTGTCAGATCAGAAGGAAAAGAATACGTTATGAAAGACGGAGACGTCGTAGTATTCAGATTCAATGTCTGATCCTAAAACTTAATTCAATAATCACAAAGGCCCGTCAGGATCATTCCTTACGGGTCTTATTATTATCGATCTTTCTGATAACGCCGATAAAGCAACTCTCAAGTCCGCTCACGATAAATGCCAGACCGGAGAACACGATTATGTTTCTAGTACCGTGGAATGCGTTAGCAAGAAGGACTATACCACCGATAATAAGCGCGATTGCCATTATAAGAAGCACCCAGCTATAGATGTCCTTCTTCATGAACAGGAAGATCTCCTGTCTTAATTTGACGATACCGTCAACAAGGAAGAATAATCCCGCTATTGTTGAAAGAAGCTGCAATACGATATCAGGATTCAGGATAAAGAACACGCCCAAAGCCATGAGGACGATCGAATAGACAAGAACGATCTCAGCTCCGGCAGCTTTGCCGTAGTTCTCTTCCCTGAACTGCTTTATAGAGATAACGTATCCGATAACTTCGCTGATACCGGCAACGAAAAGAACGAGTCCGAATATAAGACCGATTACACCTGATACAAGCTCAGGAAACAATATAAAAAAGAAACCTGCAATAATTGCAAATATTCCGCCTATGTATACTGGTAATCTTTTCGTTGTTCCGGAAGACATCACAGGTTACCTCAAACAGCGTAATCGACTTTAAGATAAGTAAACACAAGATCTTTACCGCGTGCGATAAACTCTCTCCAATAATTATACTGTTTGATAACATAACCTGAATTGATAGCTTCGACGCCTACTGCTTCAATACCGAAATTGTGCGCATCGTAAACTGATCTGGCTACATGGAATCCGGTGGTTACAACAACAACGCTCTTAAGGTTATACTTCTTATCAGCCCTGTACATAGATTCATATGTGGAAAGACCGAGCGGATCGCATTCGATCTTATCAAGGGGGATTCCGAGCTCATTGATAAGAAACCTTTTCATAGTATTGGTCTCATCGTATTTCTCTGGATGCTCACTGTCACCGCTTACGATAATGCGGTCAGCACATCCGGTCTTATAAACAGCTGCTGCAGTACGAAGTCTGTCTGCAAGCATGGGACTTGGTCCGTCTCCCCAAACAGCACATCCTAATACTATGACAGCATCAAAATGCATGCTCCTGGAAATAGATCCTGACTGAAAATCCTGAAGTGAATAGACATAAGGCTTCGTAGAATTGATCACGTAGGCATTCATGACACCCAGTGTTCCACCGCCGATCAAGCCTAAGATAACCAGGATAAGAGCTATCCTGACTATAAGAGATCCGATATTAACCTTCCTTACCGGTTTTTTCTTCTCAGTTTTCTTTTCCGTTCTGCTCTTCATGTTTTGCTTCAGCCTTTCTGGCCGCCTCAACGATCGATCTGGTCATAAAATAGATAAGTCCGACAGTAAATATAAACACGAATAGTATAGTCACATTTGAAATAATAACAAAAGCAACCGGAAGTCCTTTCATTATCAGGGTAAAGATAAATACAAGGAGCGAACCGGAGATATAGACACCACAGCATGCCCTGTAGAAGTTCTTATAATTGCCTGTCGAAAACGGTGTCTTTACGACAAACAGGAAGATAAGCGCACAAACAGAGAACAAAAGAAATATTGATGCTGTAATGACAGAAGCAAGATTCATATCCTGATCCCTCTCTCATAAAGCTGCTCACGGATAAGTACTTCAACCTTATCCTTAAGATCTTCAAGATCCCATGAATTATCGATGGAATGGTCTCCCAGTTCACAATACTCATCATCTGTCATCTGGACAGCTATTCTTCTTTCAGCCTCTTCCTTATCCATTCCTCTCTTCTGAAGTCTGGAAAGACGTACATCTTTATCACATGTAACGACCCAGATCTGGTCACACAATTCACGGAACTTGTTGACCGGGATGGGCACATCAAGTACAACGCACTTGGAACCTTTTTCCTTCTCCTTGGCAAGAGCTTCATCGATCTGCTCGAAAACATGTCTGTGGATGATCGTACTTAACTCGTCGAGTTTCTTCTTATCACGGAATGCAATATCAGACATAGCACGGCGGTTAAGCGCGCCATTGCTTGATACGACCTTGTTGCCAAACGTCTTGGCAATTTCCGGCATAGCTCTTCCTGCAGGACCTGTTACAGATCTGGAGATCTCATCAGCATCCAGGACAAGAAGTCCTCTTTCGGCAAGAATACTGCTGACAGTACTCTTGCCGCTTCCAATTCCGCCTGTTATACCTAATACAAACATTACTTTGCTTCCAGCCAGTCCTTTCCGAATCCGACCTCTGCAAGAAGCGGTACGCTTAATCTTGCAGCTGCTTCCATCTCACTCTTAAGAATGGATGCGCAAAGGTCCTTATCGTTTATGTCGCATTCGCATATAAGTTCATCGTGAACCTGCATTACAAGCTTTGCAGAAGGAAGTCTCTCAGCAAGAGCCTTGCTGACACGGTTCATCGCGATCTTAATGATATCAGCCGCAGTACCCTGGATAGGAGTATTCATTGCGGCTCTGTAACCGAAGTTCTTAATATTCCTGTTCTGGCTCTTAAGTTCATTTAAGATCCTCTTACGTCCATACATGGTTACGGCAAAGCCTTTTTCCTCGCCTGCTTTCTTCAGGCCCTCCAGATATGAGGTAACACCGGGGAACTGATTGTTATACTCCTTGATAAGGTCAGCTGCTTCCTTATAACCGATACCGAGATCAGTAGCGAGGCCATAGTCGGATATACCGTAGATAATACTGAAGTTAACAGTTTTCGCGGTAGCTCTCATCTTATGAGTAACCATCTCTTCAGATACTCCGAACACTTTGGCAGCAGTTCTCTTATGGATATCCTCACCGTCATTAAACGCAGAGCACATTACTTCATCACCGCTTAATGCAGCAAGAAGTCTTAATTCGATCTGTGAATAGTCGGCATCTACCAGTATCTTACCTTCTTCGGCAGTAAAAGCTTCACGGAGTCTTGAACCTTCCTCAGTCCTTACAGGAATATTCTGAAGATTTGGTTCTGTTGAAGACAATCTGCCTGTATTAGTCATTGCCTGGGTAAATGTCGTATGTATCCTGGAATCGCTCTTAATGGATCTCGCAAGACCTACGGCATATGTGGAATCAAGCTTTGAAAGCTCACGGTATTCGATGATGTAATCGATCTCAGGAAAATAAGGCTTTAATCTCTTTAGCTCATCGATACCAGTGGAGAAATCACCGCTCTTGCCCTTCTTACCGGAAGGCAGATTAAGATGCTTCTCACCATAAAGCACATCAGCAAGCTGCTTTGGAGATGAGATATTAAACTCAGTACCGCATGCATCGAAAACTCTTGCACTTATGTCTTCAAGACGCTTTGTATATTCAGAATGAAGTTCTGAAAGCCTATCACCTGATACATGCATTCCGTTACGTTCGATCTTATCAAGCGTTATTACCAGCGGGAATTCAATATCGTATAAAAGGCTCTTAAGATCCTTATCGTTTTCAAGATCACGCGAAATGACCTTGGCAACAGCCATTACAGTAAGAAGCTTTGAAGCGGTCTCTTCAACTTTTGAAGAACCGTCATCTTCAACTATCTCATCAAATAAAGACAGCTGCTTAACAGGACCTTTATTGTCTTCCACAGGATAAGCTGATTTTAAAACGCTCTCATAAAGTCTCTGTAGATCAGGCTTACCCGAAAGTATGTTAAGCACATAGCCTGCGATCTCACAGTCGAAAACAGATTCAACTGAACTTAATGGCTCTTTGATAAGTTTGGATCTGTCTTTATATTCATACGCAACAGGCATGAACTTCTCAGAAGATGTGAGTCTATTGATATCTTCAGGATCAGCGACATAGAAAGTCTTGTTAGCCCAGTCAAGAAGTATGACCTTATTGCCTGAAGGAATATCCACAAAATCGATTCCGCAGTTAAGATCTTTAAGATCAATGGAACCGGGAACCTCATATCTGATATTAAGTCCGCTCTTAAGCGCCTCTTCAACTTCTTTTGCAATTCCGGAAGTGAATTCATCAACTTCTTCAGAAGGCTCAAAACCAGCAGGCTTAACATTCTCGAGATCGAGCTTTTTGATCAAAGACTTAAGAGCCAGACGGTTAAGTGAACCTGATAAAGCAGACAGGTCTCTTGTATCTGAAGGATATGCACACTCCTTTGCTCCGAACTCGACAGGACTTTCGCGGTCGATCGTGCAGAGCTTGATATTAAGATCAAGAAGCTCTCTTGAATTTCTGACCCTCTCTCCTAATGCAGGAGACAATTTATCAGCATTATTGAAGACTTCATCTACAGAACCATAGTCTGCAATAAGCTTAAACGCAGTCTTCTCGCCTACCTTCTCTACACCCTTGATATTATCCGAGTTGTCGCCCATGAGTGCTTTTACCTGAACAAATACTTCAGGCTTAACACCATATGTATCTTCGAACATCTTTCTGTCGAAAAGAACTCTGGGTTCCTTACCCTTGCCGGACTGGGGCATGATGACGGAAACCTTGTCGGAAATCAGCTGGAAATCATCGTGATCGCCGCTGAAGATATATACATCCATACCCATCTCTTCACCCTGTCTGGACAAAGTGCCGATAAGGTCGTCAGCTTCATACCCGGCAAGCTCCATACGTCTGATTCCGTACTGGTCGAGAAGATTTTTAACAACAGGCATCTGCGCAGCCATGTCATCGGGCATGCCCTTACGGTTAGCCTTATACTCAGTGCTCATCTTATGCCTGAATGTAGGTTCCCTCCTGTCGAAAAGGACACACATATAATCAGGTCCATATTCCTTCATGACACCTAAGATGGAATTAAAGAAACCGTTTACGGCTCCTGTCGGAGTTCCGTCAGGCGCTGTCATGGGAGCTCTGCCGATAACGGCATAGTATGCTCTGTTGATTATTGAGTTACCGTCAACTAGAAGGAGCTTACTCATTATTTAGCCTCTTTAGCTTTCTTTTCGTTCTCTATCTCCTGCTCTCTTACAGCACGCGCTGTGCTGATCATGAGCTTGATCCTGTTAAGCTGGTTAGCTTCTGAAGCACCCGGATCGTAATCGATAGGCACGATATTGGATGTAGGATACTGTCTTCTCAATTCCTTGATCATGCCCTTACCTGTTACATGGTTAGGAAGACATGCGAAAGGCTGAGCACATATAATGTTCGGAACACCGTCCTGGATGAGCTCGATCATCTCGGCTGTAAGGAACCAACCCTCACCGCAGGAGTTACCACAGCTCAATACTGTGGAAGACTTTTCGGCAAGTTCCTGGATCCTCTCTGTAAGCATGAATTTACCATTTGTCTTAGCAAACGCCTTATTAATAGGTTTTCTCAATGACTCAAGGAATCTTATTGCCGTCTTCATGATATAGCCGGTCTTCTTGCTCTTACCGAGGTTCTGAGCCTGCCATAGCGGGTTATAAGCACAGTAAAGGAAGAAGTCCAATACTCCGGGCAATACTGCCTCACAGCCTTCAGCTTCAATTACATCTATTGCATTGTTATTAGCATCAGGCTGGAACTTAACAAGGATCTCACCTACAAGTCCTACCCTGGGCTTTCTCGGAATGTCTGCAAGAGGAAGCGCATCGAACTTCTCTACTGCAAACTTAACGAATTCCTTATACTTCCTGATCTCCGGCGGATTATCAAAATCAACACCAATGGAAGCCAAGCATTCCCTGATAGCCTTCTTCTCTTCAATGGATCTTCCGAAGTAGCTGTTAGGCATCATGACATCATATCTTTCAGTAAGATCATCATTAAGATTCTTCTGATTGAAGAGCTTTCTTCCGATCATGTTGATGTATGAATAAAGTGCATTTGAAGAACCCGGAACCTTCTCATAAGGTCTTACTCTCAGAAGGAGTGTTGATACCATATCGCCAGCACAAAGTGCCTTGATCGCATCAAGAAGGAATGAAGCAGTATATTCAAAGCCTTCATTCTTCTCAAATCTCTGTGCAGAGATCGTGATAACAGGGATCTGCGGATAACCTGCTTCCTTAAGCGCTTTTCTTAAGAATGCGACATAGTTGGTGGCACGGCACCCGCCGCCTGTCTGAGTTATTGCAAGAGTTGTATTATCAGGATCGATATCGCCCTTTAAGATGGCATTGATCATCTGTCCGACTACGATAAGAGTCGGAAAACATGCATCGTTATTTACGTACTTAAGACCGCATTCGATATCTTCTCTTGTAGCCTGCTTCAAAAGCTTGAGCTTATAACCATGCTTATGGAAAACAGACTCTACAAACTCGAACTGGATAGGAGCCATCTGCGGCGCCAGGATCGTATGATTCTTCTTATGTTCCTTAGTAAATTCAACTCTATGAACGATGTAAGGAGCTTCATCAGAATCAGAGGCATTTGAAGTCTTGATCTCACCCTTCTCCTCAAGTTCAAGTCTTTCATTCATTGCTACTACAAGAGATCTCATTCTGATCCTTGCAGCACCAAGGTTACTTACTTCGTCGATCTTAAGCAGCGTATAAAGCTTGCCAGAAGATTCAAGGATCTCCTGGACCTGATCGGAAGTAACGGCATCAAGTCCGCATCCGAAGCTTGTAAGCTGAACGAGCTCTAAGTCAGGTCTTGTGATTACAAAAGCGGCTGCCTCGTAAAGTCTTGTGTGATACATCCACTGGTCGATGACTCTGATAGGACGCTTCAGCACACCGGGCCTTGCAACTGCATCTTCAGTAAGAACTGCAAGTCCCAGAGAGTTGATCATCTGAGGAATACCGTGGTTGATCTCAGGATCACAGTGGTATGGTCTTCCTGCAAGAACGATACCCTTAAGACCGGTCTCCTTCATCTCATTAAGGATCTCCACGCCCTTCTTTCTGATGTCTTCCTTATACTTGAAGTATTCCTCGGCACCGGCCTGAACAGCCTGCTTAGCCTCATCAGCAGATACACCGAGATAATTGAAGCACTCAGTAAGGTGAAGCGCGACATTATCAAGATTATCCAAAGGCATGAAAGGATTTAAGTATCTGATGTTCTTTTCGAGAAGGTTCTCAACATTATTACGGATAACTTCAGGATATGAGCATACGATCGGGCAGTTATAGTGATTGTTGGAATTCTGGTTCTCGATATTCTCATAAGGAACATCAGGATAGAAGATCGTGGTTATTCCACGCTCGATCAGGTTCTCGATGTGGCCATGAGCGAGTTTTGCAGGATAACAAACAGATTCTGAAGGAATAGTCTCCATACCGCCCTCGTAGATCTTATGGGAAGATCTGGCAGAGATAAGAACTCTGAAGCCGAGCTTGGTAAGGACTGTAAACCAGAAAGGATAATTCTCATACTGGTTAAGAACACGCGGGATACCGATCTCGCCTCTTGGAGCATCTTCAAGCTTCAAAGGCTTATAGTAACTGAATGTCCTAGAATACTTGTAATCGAACATGTTAGGGAGCTTTTTCTTATCAGTAACAGGCTCTCTGTCGAGTGCAAGATCTTCACCTCTCTCGCAGCGGTTACCGGATACGAACTTAGTACCATTTGAGAAAGTAGCGATAGTAAGACGGCAGTGATTCGTACAACCCTGGCACTGGGTGTTCTCAGTATCCATCTTGAATGAATCAAGTTCATCCTTGCCGAGAACAGCAGACTTGGAGCCGTCCTTAGCTCTCTTCTGTGCAATAAGAGCAGCACCGAAAGCACCCATAAGGCCTGCAACATTAGGTCTTATTACATCACGTCCGGAAACGAGCTCAAAGCATCTTAAGATAGCATCATTAAGGAATGTACCACCCTGTACGACGATATTCTTACCGAGCTGCTCAGTATCTCTTATCTTGATTACTTTGTAGAGAGCATTTCTTACAACTGAGTATGAAAGACCTGCAGAGATATCTCCTACCGAAGCGCCCTCCTTCTGTGCCTGCTTAACCTTGGAATTCATGAATACGGTACAGCGTGTACCGAGATCAACAGGCTTTGTGGAAGAAAGTGCTGCTTCTGCAAATTCAGGTGTTGTAAGGCCTAAAGTCTGGGCAAAAGTCTGGATGAATGAACCGCATCCTGAAGAGCATGCTTCGTTAAGCATGATGGAATCGATAACACCATTCCTGATCTTCATGCACTTCATATCCTGTCCGCCGATATCGATGATGAAATCAACATCCGGGCAGAAGAACTTGGCAGACTGGAAGTGTGCCATTGTCTCTATCTCGCCGATATCGATGTTAAGTGCTGCCCTGATAATGTTCTCGCCATAACCTGTGACGCAGGAATGGGCAAGATAGCAGTCTTCAGGCATCTTGGAATAGATGTCCTTCATTATCGTAACGGCACTCATAACCGGGTTACCCTTGTTGCTTGCATAATATGTGTAAACAAGGTCGCCCTTAGTATTGATAACAACAGCCTTTGTTGTAGTAGAACCTGCATCAACACCAAGATAAAGAGCGCCGTGCTGGTCCTTAATATCAAGAACGGGAATCTGGTCTTTCTTATGACGTTCATCAAATGCGACCTTATCCTCTTTGTTCTTGAAGATAGGATCGATCCTGATGATATCAGGAACAAATCCTTCCCTGTTCTTGAGCTTTACTAAAAGCTCTGAAAGATTAACAGGGTTCTGTCCGTCTGCTGACAGAGCAGCACCTAAAGCAACATAGATCTGAGCTTCTTCAGGCATCCAGAATGAGTCGACCTTATCCTTCAATGTACGCTCAAAAGCATTACGGAGCTCTGAATTGAAGAATAAAGGACCGCCTAAGAACGTGACATTGCCCTTTATAGGTCTTCCGCAAGCAAGACCTGAGATAGTCTGGTTAACAACAGACTGGTAGATGGAAGCTGCAAGGTCTTCTTTTGCTGCACCCTCATTGATAAGAGGCTGAAGGTCTGACTTGGCGAAAACGCCGCAGCGGCTTGCGATCGTATAAAGTGATCTGTAGTCTTTTGCGAAGTTATTAAGACCATCAGCATCAGTCTGAAGGAGTGATGCCATCTGATCGATAAATGAACCTGTACCGCCTGCGCAGGTACCATTCATACGCTGTTCGAGAACAGGATGCATATATGTGATCTTAGCATCCTCACCGCCTAATTCGATGATTACGTCAGTCTCAGGATGATAAGTCTTAATAGCCTGTGTCTCGGCCATTACTTCCTGAGTAAACTTGAATCCGAGCCAGTTTGCTACTGAAAGTCCGCCGGAACCTGTAATAACGACGTCAACGTCGATTCCGGGAAATTTGTTGTTAAGATCTTCGAAAAGATCATTAAGAAGTCCGGATACATCAGAATGATGTCTCTGGTAATCACTGTGGATGATCTTCTCACCATCAAGAAGAACAACCTTGATCGTTGTAGATCCGATATCAAGACCGAGCTTGTATACCTTGCCCATTACTAATAAACCTCCACCCGCTGGTTATCTGTTTGTGTTCGGCGTGCCCTTTGGCTGTGCCGATTTACGAACTACAGTATTACCCGAACTTCTGTAGTTCCTAGAAGAGCCGCTGTTACGGCTTCTTGTAGTCTTCTTTCTGGCAGGAATAGAACCAAAGAGCTTAAATGACTTATCCTTAAGTTCTTTAAGCCAGTTCATCTGTTCATTCTTCAGAGTTTCTTTGAAGTTCCTTGTATCAAGGCCCTGCTTGAACTCGGAACTTAATGAGACTCTCAAGAGCTCATCGGGAATACCCAGAGAAAGATCGAAAGGCTTTCCGAATGAATCGAAAACCTCGAGCTGCAAAGAGTCACAGATGATCTTGCAGTTCTGCTCATATAGATCAACACCGCACTTAATACCGAGCTGTGTCATAAGACCGGTGAAATTAAGTGTGATATATGGAAGATTGCTCGAAAAGATCAGGTGAAGACAGATGAGCTTCATATAAGACTCAAGACAGATGCATTCCTGATCACAAATAAGAGTAAGATCACCTTCAGAGGTCATCTTGGAAATATCGGCCTTCTCATTTTCGAATCCGTTAGCCCACAGAAAATAAAGCTCCCTGTAGACATCCTTCTTAAAGGACTCAAAATCACGTGTCAAAGGCTCAGCAAGAACCTTGCTGCCGAGATTAAAGATATACTGCATATAAGAAACTTCAAGATAACTCGGAACAGAGAAATATTTGAAGTAAGCCGCTACATCACGGCTGTTATATATGTACTTACGCAAAAGAACTCTCCTAACCGCATAATAAATCAGTATGGATTATAGCATAAAGACGCTAATATACTTATTAAAAATATAAGAGATATTTGGGCAACTATTCTTATGGAAAATGTTTAAGAACAAAAACTGCCCATAAACAGCAAAAATAAAGGCATTCACCGGGCATAAACCCCGGGAAATGCCGTAAATTATCAATTTAAGCCTTAAACAGCTGCTGCTCCGCCGCCGATAACTCCAACAGCACCAAGAATAAGCACAAGGATACCGAGAGCAATACGGTACCAGCCGAAGCATGTGAATGAATGCTTTCTGATAAATGCCATAAGCCTGTTGATGATAAGAAGGCTCACACCGAAAGCAGTAACCATACCTACAGCAAGGAGTGCCACCTCATGAGCAGTAACCCCGCCGTCGTACTTAACGATCTTAAGAAGGCTGGCACCGAGCATTACGGGAATAGCAAGGAAGAAAGTAAACTTGGCAGCAGCTTCCCTCTTAATGCCGATGGCGATGGAACCGACTATTGTGGAACCGGATCTGGATGCGCCCGGAAAAACAGCCGCAAAGAGCTGGAACAAACCTATAGCAAAAGCATGTCCCCAGTTAATCTGGTTAACTGTCTTAACAGAAGGATTTCTGTTTTTCATCAGATACTCGACAACAATAAAAGCAACACCAAAAATGATAAGAGCGATAGCTACCACAACATAGTTATAGAGGTGCTCATCAAGCCAGTCATCAAAAAGAACACCGACAATTGCTGCAGGAACGCAGGCAAGAGCAATCTTGAGCCACATAAAGATCTTGTCTTTCATTATGTATCTGCCCACGCCTTCTTTTGCAAAAGGATGCTCATTATTCTTAAGTCCGAAAGGCCATATATCTTTCCAGAAGATAACGATTACCGCCAATATGGCACCCAACTGAATAACAACAAGGTAAAGATCGTAGAATTCAGGTGATACATTGAGCTTTAAGAACTCATTTAAGATGATCATATGACCAGTAGAACTTACAGGAAGCCACTCGGTAACACCTTCAACAACACCAAAGATAAATGCTACAAGATAATCCCAAAACATATTTGTTCTCCTTAATTAAAACCCCACAATCATAACACACTTATCATTCTGTTAAAGGCGCAAACTACGGCACGAACGGAAGATTTTGTAACTGAGCTCGATACACCGGCTCCGATATATGTCTGTTTATTGGCTTTATTTGTGATCTCGATATATGTGATAGCCGCAGAATCAGAGCCTGACTTCATAGCATGCTCGGAATAGTTCGAGATCGAGAAATCAATGCCTGTATACTTGATAAACGCATTAACAAACGCATCCAAAAGACCATTACCCTGTCCCCTGATGCTGGTAGTCTCGCCTTCATGAGTGATAAGAGCCTCAACAGTAGATACCTGATCGCTGTCCTGCTGTTCAGAGAAGTTTTTAAGGCCATAAGGTTCAAGGACATTAATGAATTTATCATCGAACAGATCGAAAATCTGCTGGGGAGTAAGTTCATTCTCGGTTCCGTTCTCTTCAGTCGCTTCTTTTACGATGGGAAGGAAATCCCTCTGGAAACGCTTAGGAAGCTGAACGCCGAAGTAAGTTTCCATAACATAAGCGATACCGCCTCTGCCGGACTGGGAATTGATCCTGATGATAGGTTCGTATTCCCTGCCTACATCCTTTGGATCGATGGGAAGATAAGGAACTGCCCATATAGCATCTCCTCTTTCCTGCATCTTCTTTCTGCCCTTATTGATAGCATCCTGATGAGAGCCTGAGAATGCTGTAAATACAAGCTTTCCGGCCCACGGATGTCTCGGCTCGACCTTCATGCCGGTCAATTCCTCGTAAATATCGATTGTTTTATTCATATTCGAGAAATCAAGACCCGGATTGATGCCTAACATCATCATGTTAATAGCAAGAGTAATGATATCGACATTACCGGTCCTCTCACCATTGCCGAAAAGGGTACCCTCCACTCTGTCAGCGCCGGCCATAAGACCGAATTCAGAGGTTGCCACTGCAGTACCTCTGTCATTGTGCGTATGAAGAGAAACGATTATGGAATCTCTCCATGCTGTCTTTCTGCAGAAATACTCGATCTGATCCGCATAGACATTAGCCGTCTGATATTCAACTGTCTCAGGAAGATTGATGATGACCTTGTTATCAGGTGTAGGCTTCCATACATCAAGAACGCTGTCACAGATCTTTACAGCAAAATCGAGTTCAGTATCGGAGAATGCCTCAGGTGAATACTCCAGAATAAACTTTGTTCCGCTGTTATCATCCTTGATCCTGTCGATGATCATTTTCGCGCCATCTACTGCAAGACTGATACATTCATCCATTGAAAAGCCGAAAACAACGTCTCTATGAAGCGTACTTGTCGCATTATAAAGATGGATGATTACAGAAGGAGCACCTTTTACGGCTTCCATGGTCTTATCGATGATATGGCTTCTTGACTGTGTAAGAACCTGGATAGCGACATCATCAGGTATCAGATTATTCTCAATAAGATATCTGCAAAAATTATAGTCTGTTTCAGAAGCTGCCGGGAAACCGATCTCGATCTGCTTAAAACCGAGCGCGCAGAGGTATTCAAAGAATTCCACCTTCTGCTCAAGTGTCATTGGAACTTCCAATGCCTGATTACCGTCTCTCAGATCAACAGAACACCATAAAGGTGCCTTGGTGATCTTATTTGAAGGCCACTTACGGTCAGGCAGATCAACTGTCGGATGAGCCTTATATCTGCGGTAATTCATGTCAGCCATATACTTTCCTCCACCTAAAGAAACTATCAAGCTTACTTCAATTCATTTACCATATCCCTGAACATATCGCCTCTATGCTCAAAGTGTCTGAAATGGTCATAAGATGTACCGATAGAAGACATAATAACAATCTCACCGGGTTTTGCCCATTCTCTGGCCTTATTGATGGCTTCTTTATAGGCATTTACAACATTATCGCGTGTTTCCGGGAATTCATATACATCGCCTTCTCTGTCAGGTATCCTGTAAAGCTCATATTTACGGCCATTAGCCTCTTTGGCAATGATATCCGTAACAAGATCCGCATTTGAACCATAGATAATGATCCTGTCGCAGACTTTGAGGATTGCATCACCTAACTTATCGTAAATGCACTTCTTATCCGCGCCACCACAAATAAGAACGCCTTTCTCATTACGTGCTGCCAAAGCATTCATGGTGTTAAGAGAACGGTTCGGTGATGTATCGATTGAGGAGTTATACCACCTGACTCCATCAAGTTCCCTGATAAATTCGATCCTGTGCGGAACTCCCTTGAAGTTCTTTGCAACATAAGCAATATCTTCAGGTTTTACATAGTCGATGACAGCGCATGTTGCCGCAAGGAAATTCTCGACATTATGCTCACCGGGGATGAAGATCTCATTCACACCACAGATATCGGTCTTTACGCCCTTATCTTCATATATGAGACGGCCATTCTCTGTGTAGGCTCTTCTGTAATTGGGAGAATCAGTTCTCATGCAATTAGATTTGTTTGCAGAGAAAAGATCGACTCTGGATCTTGCTACATCCTTCATATCATATGTAAGGTCACAGCCGGCATTAAGAATGACTTTGCCAAAAGGGCCCTGATTCCTGAAGATATTGACCTTAGCCTGGATATACTCATCGTAATCCTTATGGAAATCCAGATGATTCGGCGTGATATTAGTGATTACTGCAACATCTGCAGGAGTCTTCATACCAAGAAGCTGGAATGAAGACAATTCAAGAACGACCTTATCATCAGAGCTCATCTCAGATACCTTATCAAGCAAAGGTGTACCGATATTACCGCCGATCCAGACGGTATAACCGGCCTGCTTTAAGATCTCAGAAGTAAGAGTAGTGGTTGTGGTCTTGCCGTCAGAACCTGTAATGGCAAATATCTGCGCCGGACAAAGGTTCATGAAAAGTTCCATTTCGGTCGTAAGGATGGAGCCCTTGGCTTTAAGTGCGGCAAGTTCAGGTGTCTCAAATCTCATCTTGGGAGTCTTGAAAACAATATCGTAGAAATCATCATTAAGATGCGAAAGATAACTCTCGCCCAAAGACCATTCGATCTTGCCAGCGATATCTGACAATGCCTCGATATTCTTCTTGAGGACCGGGTCATCTGCAGTCATCTTATCACAGGCAGTAACCTTGCAATCAAGAGATACAAGCCATCTGATCAATGGTGTATTAGATATTCCGACACCAATTACAGCGGCCTTTTTGCCTTTGATAAATCTCTTAAAGTCATCAAATCCTATATTGCTCATTTGTTCTCCTTTTATCCGGATATGTACGAGGCATAGAGCCTGCTGTAAAATCCGCCGTTTGCGATGAGCTCATCGTGAGATCCTATCTCTGACACCTTACCGCCGTCTATTACGACGATCTTGTCACAGGAAGTGATCTGTGAGAGCCTGTGCGCAATTATTATGCTTGTTCTGCCGTTCAGAAGCTTTCTTACAGCTTTCTGGATACGGTCTTCAGTAACAACGTCAACTGATGATGTCGCTTCATCAAGTATCATGATCGAAGGATCAGAAGCCATTGCTCTGGCAATCGTCAGAAGCTGTTTCTGGCCTTCAGAGATATCATCCCTGTCGTTGTCGATCATTTCATTATACCGCTTTGGAAGTTTTCTAATAAATGAATCACAACCTGACTTCTTAGAAGCCTCTATAACCTGCTCTTCAGTGATGTGATCACCCGCAAATCGGATATTTTCCATTACTGTACCATCAGCAAGCCATGTATCCTGAGTAACAAAGCCGATGTAATAACGGAGTTCGGATCTTGGAATATCCTTGATCGATCTGCCATTAATAAGGATATCTCCCGTATCAGGCTCGTAATAACGCATAAGAAGATTGATAAGCGTGGTCTTTCCGCATCCTGTAGGACCTGCAATCGCAAAGGACTCACCTTTACCAACAGTAAACGAGATATCCTGCAATACCGGTCTTCCGGGAACATATGAGAAACTGACATTTCTGAACTCGATGTCAAATTGCTTATTCTTATCAGGAAGATCCTCACTTCTGATTTCTTCAGAGACTTCCTCACTGTCAAGGTATTCAAACACCCTGTTAAGACATGCAAAACTGTCTGAAAGTTCAGTATATACGGCAGAAAGGTCGTTAAAAGGCTTCATGAACTGATTCGCATAAGCAAGCAGCGTCATCAGCGAACCTACACTAATGCTGCCGCCTATGCCGGCAAAGCAGCCTGCAAGTACAACTCCCGCATAGATCAGGGCATTTACAAATCTTGAAGAAGGATTGCTTATTGAAGACAGGAATGTGGCTTTTGTAGAAGTCTTTCTGTACTGTTCGTTAATACCGTCAAAATCAGCGATCCTCTTAGATGTTATGTCATAGATCCTGCACTCTCTGAAGTTCTTAACAGACTCGCCTACAAATGCCGTCTGTCTTGATCTGATCTCAGCCTGTGCAGCAAATGACTTATATGCACCTTTTGCAATGAAGAAAGATACTGCAATCGAAACCGGAGTAAAGATAACGACAATAAGTGATATCTTCCAGTTGATATAGAACATTACAGCAAGCGTGATAAGTATAGTAGCTATACCTGAGGCAAACTGGTTAAGGAAAAGGAGCATACCGTCTGATACAGTCTCGACATCACTGATAATGAGGCTTTGAAGTTTTCCGGCAGATGTCTTATCGATATAAGCCATCTTTACCCTGTGCATCTTGGAATATGTAGCGTTCCTTAAGTTCTGACCGATCGTATATGCGATGCGGTTATTCATCTTAATTAAAGCGAACTGTACGGCTGATGCGATTACGAGAAGTCCGATAATTACAGCGATGTTCAGAATAAGCTTTGACGGTACAGCAAGCTGATCTATCGCCCTGCCCGCAAAGTATGGAACGGCAACCGTAGAACTGCCGTAAAGAATTCCGAAGATAACGGATAAGACAACAAGCCCGGAAGATCCCTTAAGATATGAGAATAGGCGCTTTAATGACTTGGAATTCATGACGCACCTCCCTTTATCTGGAGAGAATTCATATATCTGTAGTTCTCAGAGATCTTAAGCAGTTCTTCATGCGGAGCTATAGCTTCGATCTTACCGTCATCCATAAGGATGATACGGTCACAGTTCATACAGGTCCTTACCTTCTGAGAGATAAGGATAGTTGTCGGTCTGATATCAATGTTTTTAAGGTTGCTAAGGAGCTTTTTCTCGGTTCCCCAGTCTAAAGCGGAAGTCGAATCATCAAGGATAACAAGTCCCGGATTACCTGCAAGTGCTCTTGCTATGCCGATCCTCTGTCGCTGTCCGCCGGATAACCCTGCACCGCCATCAGAGATCACATAATCAAGGCCCTCTTTCTTGGAAGCGACAACATCATCACTCATTGAAAGTGTGCATGAATGCTTAATGTCTTCCAAAGACACTTTCTGTCTTCCAAGTGAGATGTTTTCTTTCAAAGAACCTTTGAAAAGCCTTGTCTTCTGCAGACTCAAGCCAATGGAATCAGCAAGGCTGGATAATGAGATATCTTTGATATTAATGCCGTTAATTAAGACATCACCTTCACTTGCACTATACATTCCTGCAATAAGTGATGCAGCCGTAGACTTGCCGCATCCGGTACTGCCTATAATGCCGATGGTCTCACCAGGCTTGATGTCAAAAGTCAGATCTTTTACGGACTCTTCGACATTACCCTGATAGGTGAAAGATACATTCTTTAACGATACTGAAAGAGGTGCTGAAAGAGGGAGCAACTGAGCGCCTTTGCTCTGAGTGCTTACAACATCCATAAGGCCTTCCGCCCTATTCACGCAGGCATAAGCTCTTGAGACAGATACTATGAGATTAGCAAGCTTTACAAGCTCTATGAGGATCTGAGACATATAGTTGTAAAGAGCTACGACCTGACCGTCAGTAAGATCACCTGCATTAAAATGAACTGAACCCCTGTAAATCAACAAACATATGCCTAAGTTAACAACTGCATATGTAAGCGGATTAAGCCACGAAGCAAAGTCCGAAGCTTTGATCTGAGATGACTTGAGAGCTTTGCTTCTGGTCTCGAACTTCGCATAATCCTCAGATGTCTTGTTAAAGCCTCTGATGACCCTCTCGCCTGCAATACCATTGGAAGTCTTCTTTACAAGGCTGTCTAATCCTTCTCTTGCTTCCTTATGTCTCTTGATCGAGAACTTCATGTTAAAAGCGATCACCACAGCAAGTATTGCTGTACACAATACGAAGATCAATGCCATGGAAGGCTTAACAACAGCAGCCATAACACATGCACCAATAACAATGAAAGGCGATCTCAAAAGAAGTCTTAAGAACAGATTGATTCCGGTCTGGATCTGATTAACGTCCGATGTAAGAAGAGTTACAAGACCGGATGAACCGATCTTCTCATAATCGCTGACAGAAAGCGTCTCGAGCTTATCGTGCAGGCTCTTACGGATACCTGAGGATATTCCGCATGCCGAATATGCAGCAAAATACTGGGCTGTAATGGCACTTGCAAATCCTACTACAGCAAAAAGGACAAGGATCGGGACATGAGACCAGACATAGCCCATGTCATTTTTCTTGATACCGTTATCGATCACGCCGGCAACTATAAGCGGAACTGTCAATTCAAAGCACGCTTCAAGAAGCTTAAACACAGGGCTTAAGATCGAAGCAGCTTTGTATTTTCCTATGTGATCGAAAATAAGTCTCATGATCAGATATCAGATAATCCCTTCATGAGTTTATTAGATTCCCTGAAAACTTCATCGATATCGATAGTTGTGTATCTTCCGTCTTCGTAGAGAATCTTACCATCAATCATGGTCATCTTAACGACAGAGTTATCAGCACTATATATGATGTTTCTTGAGATATTATTCTCAGGCTGCATAGAAGGCTTATTCATGTCTATCATTACGATATCAGCCTTCTTGCCGGCAGACAGAACATCAGAATCTTTAAGGCCCATACAGAGCGCGCCGCCTGTAGTTCCTGCTTTAAGAATGGTAAAGGGATCTACTGCCGCAGCATTATGTGTCTCTACATTCGAAAGAACTGTATCAAGATACATCTCCCTGAACATTGAAAGGCTGTTATTTGAACCGGCACCATCAGTACCGATCGCGATATTCATACCATCTTCGACGAACTTATAAACAGGTGTAATACCGCTCGCAAGCTTAAGATTTGAGCATGCATTAAATACAGACCAGAGACCTTTGTCCTTAAAGATCTTTCTGTCCTCATCAGTAAACCATACGCAGTGGAATCCGCCGCCACCGAAGTCATATATACCGAGCCTGTCGAAAAGAACTGCCGGTGTAACTCCATATCTTTCCTTACAGCCTTCGACTTCTTCTTTTGTCTCGGAAATGTGGGCAAATACAGGAGCACTGTACTTATGTGCAAGTTCAGACATATACTTCAGGTTATCTTCGCAGGTAGTATACTCGGCGTGAAAACCATAGATAAAAGACACGAGCGGATCAAAAGAATTCAATTCGTTATAGAATCTTTCGAGATCTTCAAATCCGCCAAAGTCATTAGCCGCGCCGCAGAACACATGTCTGAACCCGGTCTCTACAGCTGCTTTTGCATTCTCTTCCTTATGGAAATACATATCAAAGCACGCAGTTACACCACCTGCCAGATATTCAGCATACGCAAGCTTCGAAAACCAGTAAACTGCTTCAGGCGTAAGCTTTGCTTCTCTCGGGAATATTGCCTTGTGAAGCCAGTCGTTGAGGCAATACTCATCAGCCAGAGATCTGGAGAAAGTCATTGCTGAATGCGTATGTGCATTCTTAAGTCCCGGCATGAGAAGGTTGCCTTTACAGTCAATCTCCCTGTCAAATGATCTGTCCGGAGATGCAACCGACGGACCAACATAACTGATCCTGTCGTTATCAGTCCAAAGCTCACCATTGATGATCTTATCATCAAGCATTGTAAGTATCCTGCAATTATAAAAACGTACAGACATAAGCTAGTCCTTTCTAAACAGCTTAAAGAAGCGGTGCGATAAGTCTTAAGATAGATTTTAAGAACCTGACGATAACGTTAGGTCTTCTCTTATATTTTTCCGTAACATTACGGCATTCAGCCAAAGTATCGAGATAATCCTTCTTGATATCAGGCAGGCACTCGGTTCCATACATATAGACACCGTTTTCGAAGTGATGGTAAAGGCTTCTGAAATCAAGATTGATAGTACCTACAACGGCACATTTGTCATCGCAGATGAAAGTCTTTGAATGGTTGAATCCTGGTGTGTATTCATAGATCTTTACGCCATGAACAACCAGCATGTTGTAATAAGATCTTGTTACATGATATGTAAGTTTCTTATCAGGGATTCCAGGAGTCATGATCCTTACATCGACACCTCTTTTTGCAGCAATCTGCAAAGCTCTGGCGATCTCATCTGAAAGAACAAGATAAGGTGTCATTATCCAGCAGTATACCTGGGAATTATTGATCATGTTGAGATATACATTCTCACCGATAGGCTCATTATCCAGAGGACTGTCGCAGTACGGAACACAAAATCCCTTTGCATTATCCTTGGGGATAAGCGGGATCGCCTCAAACTGCATCATGTCATCGTCTTTCCGCTTCATGTCAGCGAAGTTCCACATCTCGATAAACATCGCGGTAAGACTCTGAACAGCAGGACCTTCAAGCCTGATGCCGTTATCTTTCCAATGACCGTAAGGATTTACGATATTAAAATACTCGTCAGCAATGTTATACCCGCCTGTATATCCGACCTTGCCGTCAACAACAGTGATCTTTCTGTGGTCACGGTTATTCATAAAAAGAGACAGAACCGGATATGCAGGATTAAAGGCATTGCATTTGATGCCTTCGGCCTCTAAGACCTTAACAAAGTTCTTGTTGATGAAAAGGAATGAACCTACATCATCGTAAAGGACTCTGCAGTCAACACCTGCAGCAGCTCTCTCCTTCAATGCCTCGAATAAGGGCTCAAAAGCCTCCTTCGTCTCGATGGCATGGTATTCAAGATAAACGTATTCTTTTGCTTTCTTTATATCTTCGATCTGGGCTTTATATGCATCATAAGCCACAGGATAATACTTGATCTCCGTACCGTCATATATAGGGAAATCATAATTCCTGAGGTATCTTGCATTAGATGCCCTGGCAGGGTCTTCTTTATAAAATTCCGAGAAGATATCGTCGTTATAGTTAAGATGGCTGAATACCATCATATCCACTTTTTCAAGTCTTTTACGTATCTTATGCTTTGAACTCGAAAAGTTATTAAGCGCATAGAATAACAGACCCGGGATAGGAAGTATAAGAATGACTATAACCCAGATAAGCTTAAATACACCGTTGTGATCTCTTGCATTGATTCCGAGTGCGACAATAAGCGCAACGGCTCTGACGAAGATATCAAGCGGCGGAAAATAACTGCCGAGGAAATATACGAGAAGAACGAAACCTGCGATCTGGGCAAGAACAAACAGACCGAAGATAATTATCCTTCCGATGCTGTTCTTGATCGCAGTTTTACGTTCTACAGTTCTTTTCTTACCCATTATCCGATGTTCTCGATAAATGCTTTATAACCAAGATAGAGATAATAAAGGTCGATCTTGGAAATAACCTCTACAGGAGCATGCATAGACCATACGGGAACACCCATGTCGACAACATCCATACCGAGTTCAGCCATTATAGCGGCAATCGTTCCGCCGCCACCAGCATCGATACGGCCAAGTTCACCTGTCTGCCACGGGATCGAATTCTTCTCGAATATATCAGTGATCTCTGCAATAAAGTCACCTGTCGCTTCTGAACAGCCGGACTTACCTCTGGCACCTGTATACTTCTCGATCTTAAGACCATGAGACATAAATGCAGTGTTATTCTTCTCAAAAACGCTTGCATACTTAGGATCGTAAGCTGTTGTAACATCTGTGGAGAGCATCTTTGTAGCAGCAAGTGCTTTACGGAACTTCAATGTGTTGAACTTATCGATTCCGCCTTCAGCCTTGGCGAATACTTCCATAAGGAAATTCTCATAAAGATTGGAAGTAGCACCGGAATTGGAATAAGAACCGATCTCCTCCTTGTCTGTAAGGAGACATACGCATGTCTTCTTAGGCTTCTCCTGGGCGAGAAGAGCTCTTAATGCAGGATAAGCGCAGACCTTGTCGTCGTGACCGTAAGCAGCGATATACGCACGGTCAAAACCAACATCTCTTGCATGAGTAGCAGGAACGATCTCGATCTCAGCAGATACGAAATCCTTTTCCTTAATACCGTATTCCTCGAAGAGGATCTTAAGAACGCCTGCTTTGAAGATCTCTGATGACTTCTTATCATCTGAGCAAGGGATACCGCCGATGACAACATTAAGGTCTTCAGCAGGGATGAACTCAGAAGCTTTCTTGGTCATCTGCTCATTTCCAAGGTGAGGAAGAAGGTCTGTGATATAGAAGACAGGATCTGTATCCTTCTCGCCTACCACGATCTGGTGAGCCTTACCGTCATTTGTGAAAACAACGCCGTGAACAGCCAAAGGAATCGTTGTCCACTGGTACTTCTTGATGCCGCCATAGTAATGTGTCTTGAAGTAAACGGTATCATTATCCTCATAGATCGGATTGGGCTTGAGATCGAGCCTGGGCGAATCGATATGGGCACCAAGGATATTAAATCCTTCTGAAGGTCCCTTCTTACCGATAACTGCAGCTGCAAAGCCCTTGCCCTTAATGCTCTGGTATACCTTGTCACCGGGCTTAAGCGTATCTTTTGTGGCAATATCCACATAGCCTAAGTCCTCTGCTGCAGCAATTGCATTTGCAGCAAACTCGCGCTCAGTCTTCGAATTATCGAGGAATGCCTTATATTCCTCGGCAAAATTAAAAGTAGCAGTCATATCGTCGTCGGATGCTACTTCGTAAAGGTTAGGAAACTCAGCGAAAAGCTCGCTTGTCTTGATCTTTTTAGTGTCTTTTTTCTTGGGCATATTATCACCTCTTTCTAATGAACTTATGATACCATAAAGTAAAATAAAATCTTTTAATTAAGAGGACAATAATGATTACAGATGGTCATAACCATACAAAACACTTCTCACCTGACGCAGGTCAGAGCATAGAAGAGCTCATAAATGAGGCAAAAGCCAAGGGTTTTTCAAGGATCGGAATAACGGAACACTACGAGATCGATTATCCTGATGACGGTCTTAACTGGATGTTTGACTTAAATCAGTACATTGAAGCTTTCAAAGAATGGCGTAAAAAGGCCGGAAATGACTTAGAATTACTGATGGGAATTGAATTCGGTTATCAGACGCATGTTGCAGAAGAAATCGACAAGACCGCTTCCCTAATACCTTTTGACGTTGTTCTTCTGAGCAACCATCTCTTCAGAGGCAAGGATTTTTATGTAGAACGCGATTGCTATAAGCTCCCCAAAAAGGATCTGCACAAAGAATACATTGGCATAATGGCCGAGATGTGCGAAAAATGCGATAATTATGATGTTGCAGCCCATTACGACTACATCAACAGATATACTGATAACCTCAATAATTTCGTGCTTTACGAAGACTGTCCGAAAGAATTCGACAGATTTTTCGAAGCTTTGATCTCAAAAGAAAAAGCTCTCGAGATAAATACAAAATCCATTCAGAAGCATAAGGAAAGAGGCTTTTCGAGAACACTTCCCGACCCTGATATCATCAACAGGTATAAGGAAATGGGCGGAAAATACATCTGCTTTGGCTCTGATTCCCACTTCCCCGGCACATTCGCCGTCAGCTTCAATGAAGCTGTGGAATATATGAGATCATTCGGATTTACAGAATCGGTATATTTTAATCAGAGAAAGCTCTATACAGAGCCTCTCTGAAAAGCTTACTTTACTGAATAAATCCTTACATCTTCACTTGAGAAACAGAGTCTGTAGTTCTTATCAAGGACTTCCGTAGAACCGCCCTCATTGAACCAGACAAGGTATTCTACGCCTATCCTGGAACAGATCTCAGGTGAACTGTCATCATTAAACATCTGTGCATTTATCTTAGCCTGCTCAGATAAGTCGTTAATGGTCTTTCCGCTGTTCTGGGAATACCTGTAGGATTCAAGATAATAGCGTCTTTCTGACATGCCGGAATAGAAATAAGGATTACCGTTCGGATAGTCCGTATTTATCGCGAAAAGAGCATCTTTATCAGTATTGTTCTTTATCCATGCAATAGAATCCAGCTCGCCTTGTGTAAGCACGCCTCTCGGTGTGTCAAAGTAAGGCTTTCTGAAAGCATTGACGGCTGAAATAACTGAAAAACCAAGACTTATAGCAGCGATAAGGCCTGCTATTATCTGTATTGCTTTCTTTCTGACTTTGATGATCTTTATGTATTCAAATGCACACAAATACACAAACGGAGCGGCAAACATGAAGAAGTATACCCTGTTCTGAGCCACTGCAAGGACATAGTCAAATACTATGCCGGTTAAAGCGCAAAAGGCACACATAAACAGCCTGTAATCGCGCTTAGTCTCATTCTTCAGGATAATACCCGTTATCAGTACAACGATCATCGCAAGGAAAGGCAGAGCAGCACCGCCAAAGAAGATTATAAGGTTAAGCGGTATGTACAAAAGGCCCTGTGCAGAACTATAAGTATTGGCCTGCCAGTTAACTATCTGCGGAACATAGACCTGGAAATCAAACACTCTGAAAATACCTGTTGAAGGTCCGGAAATATTGGAACCTGTTATCGCAGCATTCAATAAAGTGAACCAGAGAATAGCAAAAGCTGCTATCAGCACGAGGAAAATACTGAGCTGGTTCGTAAGCACATCCCTTTTCGTAACTGAACAATAGATCATGTAGACGACAGTCGCAGCAATTACAGCCATTGCAAAAGGACCCTTAAGTCCCGTAAGAACAAAGCACAAAAGGAAGATTACGATCAGGTCTTTATACTTGAACCCTTTCTTGTCAGCACTTCTCATGATCATTTCCACAAGGCAAACCGCCGGAGGAAGAGCAACACCAACAGCATTGATGTTTGTTAGCACATGATTTGTAAGGAGCGAAGATGCCGGATCTATTGACGGGAAAAGGATCATTAACGCAGTAACCAAAGCGCATATTATCCTGTTCTCAGACCTTGTACGTATTAGTTTATAGATGCTTCCGGAAATAAGCGGAGACATAAGGAGTACGGGATATCTGAAGACACAATTCCATATTTCAGCAGGAAAAACATTTCTTATAGAGGCATAGTAAAGCTCCATAAAATAATGGTACTTAAAAGTCATGCCCATTACTCTTATATCTTCAAATGAACCGCCCCTTGTCAATGTCTCCACATTACCCATGTGATAACAATAATCCATGAACAGATTACTGTTGACTGACGGAGCTGTCTTTAAAAGATAGTAGTAAGAAAATGCCATTACTGCTGCCAAGAGGAACAGATAAGGAACGGCCTTCTTAAGATCGTAAGATATGATCTTTTTATTGTTAAATGCCCTTATCCTCTTCCACGATAAAGCAGCAAGTCCGATTCCCAAAAGCACCGGCAAGACCTTTATCGCAGGAAGGAATCCTATAAGATTAAGCAAAAAATACTCTATAACGAGAAGCGCAAATCCTGCATAGAATGAAAACAAAAAGAGCCACTTCTTATATCTGCTAAAAAAATCCTGCCCCAAAGATACGAGCAGCATAAATCCCGGAAATATAACATAAGCAAAAGAAAACAGGATCAGATATAATCCCTGGAACTTAATAACAATATCTGCTGTTATAAAACCGATTACAGCTAAAGCTATTAATCCAAAAACAATTGATCCTGCATTTAATTTCTTAATGCCCAGTTCCATGATAGCTGAAGTATTACTTCTCGTTCTTCATGCCGGAAAGATAAGCGTTGATAAAGCCGTCGAGCATACCGTCCATGACAGCATCAACATCTACTTCCTCATAACCTGTTCTGTTGTCCTTAACAAGAGTATACGGGCAGAAAACGTAAGATCTAATCTGGGAACCCCATGCGATCTCCATCTGATTGCCCTTAAGATCTTCGATCTTCTCCATCTCAGATGCTCTAGCAAGAGCGAAAAGCTTAGCCTTAAGCATTCTAAGACATGTCTCTTTATTCTGGAGCTGAGATCTTTCAGCCTGGCAGGAAACAACGATTCCTGTAGGATTATGAGTCATACGGACAGCCGTATCAGTCTTATTGATGTGCTGTCCTCCCTTACCTGTTGCACGGTAAGTATCCACACGAACATCAGACATATCGATCTTGATATCATCTTCTGTCTTCTGGTCCAATTCAGGAATAACTTCGCATGAAGCAAAAGATGTATGTCTTCTGCCTGCAGCATCGAAAGGAGAGATTCTAACAAGACGGTGAACACCCAATTCAGATCTTAAGAATCCGTATGCGTTCTCACCTTTGATCATAACGGAAACGGACTGGATACCTGCCGTATCACCTTCGACATAGTCGAGTTCTTCAACAGCAAAGCCATGACTTTCAGCCCATCTGGTATACATTCTGTAAAGCATTGAACACCAGTCCATGGCCTCAGTCCCGCCGGCGCCTGCATGGAGTGTGATAGTGGCGTTATTTGCATCATAGGGACCTGTAAGAAGCGTCTCCAAACGCATCTTCTCAAAGTCTTCCTTGAATGTCGCAGTAGAAGCCTTAAGTTCTTCAAGAGAATCAATATCCTCTTCTTCATTAGCAAGTTCGCATAAAGCCAGAAGATCTTCACGCTCAGAAACAAGCGAGTTGTAGCTTTCGACCTTTTTCTTAAGTCTTCCTAATGTCTGCTGGATCTCCTGGGCCTTTTCTGTATTATTCCAGAAATCAGGCTCCTGCATACGGTTCTCGTATTCACTTATCTGGTCAGACACGCGGTCAATGTGAAGAGCATCCTTAAGTTCAGAAACCGGCACTTCGTAAGATTCTAATTCGAGTCTTATGTTGTCAAATTCAAGCATTTATTACCCCTTTGAATGTTCTTGTACAAATTCTTTAAGCAATACCATAGCTTCCTTGATATCATCCAAAGAAGCAGCGTAACTGATACGGACAAAGCCTTCACCGCACTTACCGAAAGCGTTGCCGGGAACTATTGCAACGTGCTTTTCGAGCAGGAGTTTTTCACAGAATTCTTCAGATGTCATTCCAGTATTCTTAATACAAGGGAATGCATAGAAAGCACCATATGGTGTAAAGCAGTCAAGTCCGGCGTCTTTCAGGCCCTGAACGATGACTCTTCTTCTGTGATTATATTCATCACGCATCTTCTTTATCTCATTGTCCGCATTCATAGCTGCTTCAACAACAGCTAACTGTGATGTCGAAGGAGCACACATGATGCAGTACTGATGGATCTTAACCATGGGCGCGATAAGAGCATGAGGACCTGCAAGGTATCCGACTCTGAATCCTGTCATGGCATAAGACTTCGAAAAGCCGTTTACCATAACTACTCTGTCTCTTAATTCAGCAAACTGAGTAAGAGAAGCAGGCTTACCGTCAAGATAGTTCAACTCGCAGTAAAGCTCGTCAGAAAGAACAATGACTTCGGGATGTCTCATGAGAACATCTTTGATCTTTGCCCAGTCTTCAAGCGTCATAACAGCGCCTGTAGGATTATTGGGATAACCGACGATCACATACTTTGTCTTATCAGTGATCGCAGCCTCGAGTTCATCAGGCATGAGCTTATAGTTATTCTCAGGCTTTGTCTCAACGATAACAGGGATTCCGTGAGCAAATTCGACAGTCGCCTTATAAGCAACGAAGCAGGGCTCTACGATGATGACTTCATCACCGGGATTGATGAGCGCACGTGCTGCAAGATCAAGACCCTCAGAACCGCCTACAGTAATAAGGATCTCAGACTTAGCGTCATAAGAAACCCCGTATCTTCTCTTAAGATAATCGGAAATAGCAACTCTGGAGTCGATATAACCGGAATTCGGTGAATAATGGGTATATCCGTCGATAATGGAATTAATTGCAGCTTCTCTGATCGTCCAGGGAGTTACAAAGTCAGGCTCACCTATGGAAAGTGAGATTACATGACCCTTCATCTCATTGGCAAGATCAAAGAACTTCCTTATAGCAGACGGCGGAACTTGCTGTACTGCTTTGGAGATCTTGGATTCGTAATCAATACTCATAAGATGATAGCCTGCCTGTCGTCAGTATTCGGATTATCGTAGATTATACCATTCGCCTTATACTTCTTAAGGATGAAGTGTGTTGTAGTGGAAAGAACGCCTTCCATAGTAGCGATCTTCTCAGTAACAAACGTAGCGATATCTCTAAGGGTCCTGTCCTCATAGATGATCATGAGGTCAAAGCCGCCGCTCATGAGATAGCAGGCTGTTACCTTGTCATACTTGCTCAAGATCTGGGCAATATGGTCATAACCCTTATTCTTAACAGGTGTGATCCTTACCTCGATCATACCGATGCAGTTGTCGGGTGCCTGCTTTTCCCAGTTGATTATCGTGTTATAGCCTAAGATGATATTCTCATCCTTAAGTCTTTTGATTTCGGCTTCCACATCCGCGGCGGTTGTACCGAGCATAACAGCAATCTCCTCAGAAGAGAGTCTTGCGTTGTTTTCAATAAGTCTTAAAAGCTCTAAATCGTCTATCATGTGGAAACTCCTTTTCTATAAATTGCAAAATCTCCCGCAACAAATTTGCGGGAGATTGTTGCCTTAATTCAGTTTATTCAGATTCTAGCTACGCCTGTATCACGAGCAGCCTGTGCAACAGCTGCAGCAACAGCCTTACCTACTCTTGCATCGAATGCATCAGGAAGGATGTATTCAGGATTGAGCTCTGCATCAGAAACGATGCCTGCGATAGCATTAGCAGCAGCGATCTTCATCTCGTCGTTGATATCGGAAGCTCTTACGTCGAGTGCACCACGGAAGATTCCAGGGAATGCGAGAACGTTGTTAACCTGGTTCGGGAAGTCAGAACGGCCAGTAGCCATAACTGCAACGCCAGCCTTCTTAGCTTCATCAGGAAGGATCTCAGGTACAGGGTTAGCGCAAGCGAAAACAACCGGATCCTTAGCCATTGTAGCTACCATATCAGCTGTAAGAACGCCAGGAGCAGAAACACCGATGAATACGTCAGCTCCAACGATAACTTCTGCAAGAGAACCTGCCTTCTTATCAGGATTTGTGATCTTAGCCATCTCTTCCTTAGCAGAATTGAGGCCTTCTCTACCCTCATAGATAGCACCCTTTCTGTCGCAGAGGATAACATTCTTAAGACCTCTGGAGATAAGGAGCTTTGTAATAGCTGTAGCAGCAGCACCAGCGCCGTTAACTACAACGTGGATATCTTCCATCTTCTTGCCAACGATCTTCAAAGCGTTTGTAAGACCTGCAAGTGTAATAACAGCTGTACCATGCTGGTCATCGTGGAAGATCGGGATATCGCATCTTTCCTTAAGCTTCTTCTCAATCTCGAAGCAACGGGGAGCAGAAATGTCCTCGAGGTTTACGCCACCGAAAGAACCTGCGAGAAGTGCAACTGTGTTAACGATCTCGTCAACATCCTTGGAACGGATGCAGAGAGGGAAAGCATCTACATCACCGAATGCCTTAAAGAGTGCGCACTTACCTTCCATAACCGGCATACCAGCCTCAGGTCCGATATCACCCAAACCGAGAACAGCTGTACCATCAGTAACAACTGCTACAAGGTTATGTCTTCTTGTGTACTTATAAGAGAGGTCAACATCCTTCTGAATCTCAAGGCAAGGAGCTGCTACACCAGGTGTATAAGCGATAGCGAGTTCTTCCTTTGAACTTACAGGAGCCTTGGCAATAACTTCGATCTTACCAGCCCACTCTTCATGCATCTTAATTGCTTTCTCATTAACGTCCATAACGTTGAACCTCCGTTTTTAATCTTAACGCACTAATAATATAAATAAATATAAGCAAAAACAATCTCGGGATTATAAGAATTTTTATTCAAAACGGTCTAATTATTGTCGTTTTGAACATAAAACCTTATATCAGATAGCCAAAGGTCTCTTTCCGCCCTTTATCGGGAAATCCTTCATCGTGCAGTAAGCTATTCCCGCAAGTCTGGCAAATGAGAGCCAGAGCCATGTTGTAACAGCCGCGTTCAAAATGTAATAAGCAGTAAGCGAGATATTTGCTATCAGCGGAACAGTAAAATTAACAATAAGACCTGCAAGCAATACCAGCGCGATGCTCCTCATGTTTATGAAATAGTACTTTCTGGACAGTTTGACAACATAAGGGATCGAGGGAAACAACCCCTTATCTCCTGCAAGATAAGCAACCGGCGCTGTAAAAAGGAACGGCAGACCGATCAAGGCCAGGAACATAAAGTAGAACGATATAAAGACAAGCGGCAAAGCTATTATAGTTGTCATCAGCATTAAAAAGAGGAATCTTCCGAAAAGCTTTGACGGTGCGATCGGTTTATCAGGCATATGCTCTATTGCATAGTTAATAACCTCAGGATCATCGTCCTTTACCGAAGCGATCTTCTCTTTTCTGAATGACCTGACGAAAATGGCTGCATAAAGGTATGCACTGCCTATAAGGATCAGATAACCGAGAAGAACAGTAAGAATATAGATGAGATTGCCCTTGCTTAAAGGGATCGTGGTCAAAAGCGTATTATACTTGGCTTCATCATACTCAGTCATATTATAGACTTCAAAAGCCCAGCTCTCCAACGGAGTAAAATCAGTATCTGCCCACGGATTGAAGTGTATAGCGGCATTTAATACCACGGTAACAAGATAGAGGATCCTCACTCCCCACCTGTTTCCGACATTATCTATGTCAAAAATGCTTCTTAAAACCGCAAGAATCATTGATACACCTCAACAAAACAACTATCGATATATTACGCAAAATAAGCAGTTTTGGAAAGACAGAACATTAAATTAGATAATTATTTACTCAAAAATATTACTTGTGATAAAATCTCCCTATTATATTTATAGAAGGTCGTAGATTTTATGATTGATTTCCATGTAATACCAGATCTGCTCTATGTTATCCCCGCCGAGAACCACTCAGCACAGGATATAAGGAACATTTTGAGCGCTCATCCCGAGATCAAGTTCGTATCTCTTGCTGCAGTTGACCTCATGGGCAACGACACAGACGAAAAGATCCCGCTTCAGGACTTTATCGATAATCTTGAGAACTATATCGACGGCAAGGCTGTACAGACAGACGGTTCATCCGTTGTCCTCCCCGGAATTGCCACATTGAACGACGGTAAAGTAGACCTTATCCCGGACAGCAAGGTAATCTGGTATATCGACTACAACTATGAACACATTGATTTTGAGACAGGAAAGCCTGTAGGAACCTTAAGGATTCCCTCTTTCCTTAAGCACAACAACGACGAAGTATGTTCCAGATCTATTCTCCGCAACAGTGCTGAATATTTCCAGAACACTATCAAGGAGCGTTTCCTGAACGATCCTGCTCTTTGCGCAGATTACGGATTCACACCCGACGATCTTGACCGCATTACGCTTATTACAGCTACGGAGCTTGAGTTCTGGGTCAACTCTCCTGACGAGATCATCAGCACAGAACAGCTCTCTATCTCACAGGAACTTAAGGAATCCTACTGGAAGCGCACAAAGGGTGTCGTCAGAACAGCTTTGGAGCAGGTCATCCTTCTCCTTGAGAATTACGGATTTAACCCTGAGATGGGTCATAAGGAAGTCGGCGGCGTTAAAGCTTCCCTCAATTCCTCCGGTGAATTCCACTTCATCATGGAACAGCTCGAAGTTGACTGGAAGTATTCAGATGCTCTCCAGGGTGCTGACTACGAACTTATCGCAAGGATCCTCATTAAAGAGATATTCAGACTTCACGGTCTTGATGTAAGCTTCAACGCTAAGCCTCTCCCCGGAGTTGCAGGTTCAGGCGAACATACACACGTTAACGCTGTCGCATTCCTTAAGAACGGCAAGAAAGTTAACCTTTTCGCACCGGAAGATACAAAGGCTGATTTCTTAAGCAGATTCGGCTGGGGATGCCTCATGGGAATCATGAAGCACTACAGCAACGTTATCAATCCTTTCGTTTCTGCTACAACAGATGCATTTGAGCGTCTCACACCCGGATTCGAAGCACCTACACACAGCGTTGCTTCCATCGGTAAGGATGTTAATACTCCTTCACGTAACAGATCAGTTCTTCTTGGACTTGTAAGAAGCGAAGATACAAAGTATGCAACAAGATTTGAGCTCCGTGCTCCTAACCCGCATACAAATACATATCTCTGCCTCGCATCCGTATATCAGACTATGCTTGACGGTATTGCTTATGCAATCGATTCAGGCAAGGATTCCAAGGCTCTTGAGGCTGAATTCATCAAGCCTTACGGTGAATCCAGCGATTACCTTGAGACAAATAAGCTTTACCGCTGTGAGGATGATATTTTCGAGGATATGGATTCCAATGAACGTGACCGGCTCTTCGGAACACCTGCTGCGACAGTTTACGAGTCCCTCTCTACCCTCAAGGATGATTCTGTTGCTGAGATCCTTTGCAGAGGCAATGTTTTCGACGAGAAGCTCCTTAACTCCTACTATCAGGCAATGCTCGTACGCTGGGAGATGGAACTCATGGAGAAGATCATTCCTGCAAACCTCTCACTCATCAGAAGCATAACAAGAACTGATGACGGTTCTTCAAGCTTCGACAATAAGCTCTGGAACGACATCGAAGATCTTAAGCTCCTTCTTGCCAAGGATACAGATGTTCAGGATTCCATCTTTACAAGAATTAAAGCTGCCGTCAGGTCCGGCAACTGGGAAAAGACATCAGAGTATCAGCGCGCTATGAAGAATGCAATGAATGAACTTAAGAGCAAATATAAGACATATTGCGATAACCAGATCTGAGATCTGACTTAACTTAAGATCAACTGAGGCTGTCATAATGGCAGCCTCTTATTTTGCCAATTCAAAAGGGCTGCCTCTAAGTGAGACAGCCCTTTCTCATTACCCGGTCGGGTTAATAATGAATCAGTAAGGTACTACTAATTAAGATTTCTTCTCGCCGATGAGCTTGTAAACTACTGCTGCAAGAGCTGCGCCGGCGAAAGGTCCAACGATGAATACCCAGAGAGCCTTGAGCGCGTCAACACCTGCGAAAAGAGCAGGACCGATGGAACGTGCAGGGTTAACTGATGTACCTGTAAGACCGATACCAATGATGTGAACCATGACGAGTGAGAAACCGATTACAACACCGCCGAAAGAACCGTGGTTGTACTTGGAATCTGTAACGCCAAGGATTACAAATACGAAAATGAATGTTAAGAGGATCTCAACGATAAGACCTGCAAAAGCATTACCGTTAACTCCAGCAAGACCGTTTGAACCAAGACCGCCTGTCATGTCCTTGACCTGACCTAAGCTGAAGATGATCTTGAGGCAAGCAGCACCGCTGATAGCACCTAAAACCTGAGCAATAACATAGAAAATAAATTCGTTTACTTTCATTCTGCCGGCAATCAAGACTGCTAAAGAAACAGCCGGATTAATATGGCAGCCGGAAACATTACCGACACAATAAGCCATACCGACAATAACAAGACCAAACGCAAAAGCAGTAAGAATATAACCGCAACCGGCTGCTGAATCACAACCAACCAGCATTGCAGTACCACAACCTACCAGTACTAACGTGAAGGTACCGATAAACTCGGCAACATACTTTTTGACTGAGTCCATTAACAACACCTGCCTTATATTTATTCGAGCAGGTATTGCCTGCTCTTATTTAATTATAGACAAATTCGTCTCCATGAGATTTTATAATGACTTCATTTGTGTTACCGTTTGAAGACATTTCGACATGGCCTATAACCTTGGCATCGATATTAAATGTTGAAGCGATATCAATGATGCCTGAAGCAACGGATTCATCAACATAGAATTCAATTCTGTGTCCGCAGTTGAACACCTGATAGAGCTCCTTCATAGGGATCTCACCGGATTCATAGATAGCCTGGAAAAGCGGAGGCAGTTCGAACATATTGTCCTTTACATATCTGACACCGGTACCGAAGTCTCTGCACTTAGCCTGTCCGCCGCCTGTGCAGTGGATGATACCGTAAACATTTTGTCTGTAAGATGCAAGAACCTTTGAAATTACAGGAAGGAATGTTCTTGTAGGAGCAAGGATAGCCTCACCTACAGTAACATCAGTTCCGGGAAGGTTATCTGTAAGTCTGTACTTGCCGCAGTAAGCCTTGTCAGCACCTAATGTATCAGAGAAAGACTCTTTGTAGTTTTCAAAATAGTGCTTATTAAGGAGCATGTGACGTGCTGCTGTAAGACCGTTTGAAGACATACCGGAATTGTACTTATCCTCGTATGTAGCCTGACCATAAGAAGCAAGGCCTACGATTACATTACCCGGCTTGATATTAGCAGCATTGATAACTTCAGATCTCTTTGCTCTGGCAACAAGTGTGGAGTCAACAATAAGTGTTCTTACAAGGTCGCCTACGTCAGCAGTCTCACCGCCGCACATCGTGATGTTGATGCCCTGTGAAGCAAGCTTAGCGATGATCTCATCGTAACCTTCAATAACCTTGGCGATTGCCTTGCCGTCTACTCTGTGTGCATTACGGCCGATAGTATTTGAAAGCATGAGATTTTCTGTGACACCGCAGCAAGCGAGGTCATCAGTATTCATTACGAGTGAATCCTGTGCAAGGCCCTTGAACCAGTCGTAATTACCGGTTTCCTTGTACATAAGATAAGCAACGGAGGACTTTGTACCTGCGCCGTCAGCATGGATTGCAGTACAGTATTCAGGATCACCTGCAAGGTCTTCTATAAGTTTGCAGAAAGCTCCGGGGAATACACCCTTTGACTGATTCTTAACTGCTGCCTTTACATCATCCTTTGTAGGTGAAACACCTCTGCTCAAATAAGACTCTGCTGACATTGCCTGATTCCTCCCGTAAAAAGATCATGTTTATGTTTTCCGTGCAGACCGGTAAGCCGGGTTCTGTATATGACAATCATCTATCTAGACAATATATCTCTATAATGTTCAAGCCGTCTCCTGAGGCCCGCGGACCACGGTAACTCCTCTCCACGACGTTGCTCCGGGTGGGGTTTACAAGGCCGATATGTCTCCACATCGCCGGTGAGCTCTTACCTCGCCTTTTCATCCTTACCCTTGTGGGGCGGTTTTCTTTTCTGTTGCACTTTCCTTAAAGTTGCCTTCACCGGGAACTGCCCGGCACCCTGTCCTATGGAGCCCGGACTTTCCTCATGCGCCAAGCTTTCGCTTACAAGGCGCCCGCGATTGTCTCGGCCTGCCCGAAAAACATAGTTATTTTAATAATAAAATCAATCAAAGTATAGATGATACTTCGTTGTTATAATTCACAGTTATTGCTATTCCAGGATACTTATCGGATAGCAATTGTTTAATCTTGGGCAGATATGCCTGTTCAGTTGCCGAATGTCCTGCGATGATCGTATTAATTCCCATCTGCTCCAATCCGACACAGATATGGTGCTTGATCTCACCTGAAATAACTGTGTCAGCACCGCACTTTATTACTCCGGGAACGGAATCCTCATCAAATGCTCCGCCCTGGACAAATACCCTGCTGACCTTGTTTTCGGGATCATTAATCGTAATAACACCTGAACAGCCGAGTTTCTCAGCCACTTCCCTGCAATAATCCCTCAATGTTACCGGTGAATTATACTCGACATCATATACGACACCGCAAGTTACATTCTCAACAGGCTTGGGATTCATGCCGTCTAAAGCACTGGCAATAGCGAGATTTCCGAACTCGTTTGTCAGGTCAAGATTTGTATGGCAGGAAATAACAGATATTCCAGACTTAACAAGTGCGACAAGTGTCCTTCCGACTGCATCATCCAATGTAAGAGTCTTGATGCCGCCGAATATGATCGGATGATGAGTAACTATCAGGTTTGCGCCTGACTTCCTGGCCTCTTCAATTGCTTTTTGAGTAAGATCAAGAGATACCACTATTGCAGATACGACCTTATTCCTGTCTCCTGCTATAAGTCCGACATTATCATAGTCCAACGCATTTTCAGGCGGGAATGTCTCGTTCAAAAAGGCCTCTATATCATTTACATTCATTCTTCCTACGTTCCTCCAAAGCTGATCTGACGGTCGGGTTGCTTCTCCGTCTAACTTCAAATATCTCATTCAAGTGGACAAAATACTCCCTTACCTTTTCATCCCCATTATTGTATTTTTCGAGCAAGACCGGACCATAGCAGGCTTCCTCACTGGTCACCGTGCCGGATTTGCCGGTATATGCAACACGCATACAATTATAGAATATATTCCTGTCGCAACAAACACTTTCGTCCTGATAGTTAAAGCCATTGGAAGCAAGGAATTGTCTTACCGTATCATTGGATTTCTGCGGCTGAAGCACGAAAACAACATCTTCCAAAATACCGGTACCATTATCCTCGACCGCCTTAGTAATGATATCGATGATATTAAGGCCGCCCATCCCGGCGATTACGACTATATCATTTTTCTGAAGCTTGATTCCCATCAGGCCGTCTGTGACGAGCACACTTGAACGTTCCTTAAAACCTGCATCATTAAGAGCCATCTCTGATCTTCTGGCAGGTGCTTTATGGATCTCTGTACAGACAGCAGTATCTGCCAGTTCTTCTTCCAGGCACCTTAATGCCAGATATCCGTGATCTGAACCGACATCGATCACACGTCCGGATCCAATAACCGAACGTGCAGTCTTTACCTGCTCTAAAACCATCTCAAGCCTTACAGTCAGCTCCTGCATCAAAGGTCACCGATCCTGTTTCTTAAAGCAATCTTATAATCAGATAAACGTCCAAGGATCGTATCTATCTTCTTCTTTTCTTCCGCAGTTGCATTCCCTCTGGCAGCAAGAAGACGGTCCTCCTCACGGTTGATGATCGATTCTCTTACCCTTAAAAGATAAGCCAGATACATATCTCTCTTGACCTTTACATTAGCTGATCTGTCTGCTTCTTCAACAGCTCGTAACATAACATCCTCGGCTGGCTGGCCGTTAATAGTAAGCCTTGAGAAGTAATCACTCATCTTTGCAAAGAGTGTCTCGTTATTACCGTCAAAGATATTAAGGAAGATCTTAACAAGCTCTCTTAAAGTATCACCGGAGAAATCATCCGGTCTTATAATGTCTGTCTTATTGATAAACTTGGTATCAGAAAGTGCTTTGCCCAGTGAAAGAGCAAATGCAAACAGCAGTATCTCTTCTTTTGAGGCAGTATCATTGACCTTTCTGAACTCAGGAACACCGGCAGGGTGCTCAGATGGTACTTCATTTGCTTCATCAGTTATCTCTTCAACATTATTGCGTCTGGAGATCTCTTCACGTCTCTCACGCTCAAGAGATCTTGATTCAACCTGTTCCTGCTTACTGTCCTCAGCCATCTGGAACTTCTTCATCTGACTTAAGACAGCCTGCTGCGTGGCACCAAGAAGAGGCGCTGCAACACCAGCCATCTTGCTCATCTTGATCTCATCATTCATCATGGCGCCGTATGTCAGGATATCCTGCTGATATCTGCCGGAATCAAGAACACCTGTATCAGGATCAGTGTTGTCATTCTTAGCCCGATAAAGGAGATAATCCTCGACATAAAGAGCATCTCTTACCACTTCCTTGAACTTGTCCGCACCATTTGTCTTTATAAACTCGTCAGGATCTTTCCCGTCAGGTACCTTTGCGATCTTAATACGGATATTAATGCCTGTAAGCTTCTTCAGATAGTCCATCATCATCCTGATGGCTCTTAAAGCCGCAGTCTGTCCCGCATTATCAGCATCAAAGAAGAAAACAACTTCTTCAGCATATCTGGAGCAGAGTTTGAGCTGGCTGTCCGTAAAAGAGGTGCCCAATGCTGCAACAGTATTCTTAAAGCCGGCAGCATGCATGGCGATGGCATCCATATAACCTTCTACAACGATTATCTGCTTGGACTGTTCTTTCCTCGCAAAGTTCATCGCATAGAGATGATTCCTTTTATCGTAAACAAGTGACTCAGGTGAATTCAGATATTTAGGCTTATCATCACCCAAAGACCTTCCGCCAAATGCAATTATCTTTCCGAATGAATCAAATATCGGGAACATAAGCCTGCCACGGAACAGATCGTAGGGTTTACCGGTTTTCGGAGATTTGCCGAAAATACCGGATTTAAGAAGTTCTTCGTCTTTATACCCCTTCTTGATCAGGACATCGTAAAGTGCACTCCATGACATAGGAGAATAACCGATGCCGAAATTATCGAGGGTCTTCTTACTTAATCCTCTCTTCTCAGCATATTCTCTGGCAGGTCTTCCGATATCAGGATCATTGAAAGATTTATAGTAGAACTTGGCAGCTTCTTTAAGGATATCGTATACACGGTTCTTCTCATCCTTATTGATATCATTTCCGGAATAACCCGTATCAGGGATCTCTACGCCATAAAGGCCGGCAAGATGTCTTATCGCTTCCGGATAATTGAGATGCTCGATCTCGGAGATGAACTTGATCGCATTGCCGCCTTTGCCGCAGCCAAAGCATTTATAGATACCTTTTGCTGGATTTACAGAAAAAGAGGGTGTCTTCTCTGAGTGGAACGGACAAAGTCCCCACAGATTTGCACCCTGTCTCTTAAGCAGGACATAACGGCCTACAACGGATTCGATATCCGCCCTGGTAAGTACTTCATCGATTACATTATCAGGTATAAGTCCCATATATTCCTCTTGATTTAATTAAAAGGCCCGGTGAATATCCGGGCCCTGATAGAAAGCCAAAATAAAAGATATTACTCTTCGTCAGTCTTTTTCTTCTCAGCCTTATCCTTCTTCTTTCCGAAGAAACTGGGCTTCTCAGGCTCTTCAACCTTCTTAACAGATCCGTCAGGATTAAGCTGATCACGCTTAACGATAGTCTGAATAGCACTCTTTGTAAATGTAACAAGAGTATTAGCAGCTGAAGTGGAAATAGTAACCTGATCATCCTTGATGTTAGCTACAAAGCCTACAAGACCACCGATAGTAACAACTCTGTCACCTACTGAAAGCTTGCTTACCTGCTCTTTAAGTTCCTTATCCTTCTTACGCTGAGGTCTGATAAGGACAAAGTAGAAAATAACGAACATGAAGATGAGGATACCAAAGGATGCTATGGATCCCATCATATCTCCGCCCATTAAGCTGTCTGTTGTAGTAGGTGTTTCAAACAAAATCATTTATATGTTTCCTCCAAAAATTATTTCTCAATATACTGGGCAATTACATCAGACATAGTGTAATAACCCTTCTCTTTGCCTGCCATAAACTTGGCAGCTGTAAGAGCACCCTTAGCAAAGACATCTCTTGTCTGTGCGCTGTGGCTGATGGTAAGGATCTCCTCATCACTGATAAACATTGCAGAATGCTCACCAACGATATTACCGCCTCTGATAGAAGAGATTCCGATCTCATTCTTTGATCTGGCCTTGTTAACACTGTGTCTGTCATAGACAAACTCAATATCATCAGAGATCTCCTGATCGATAGCGGAAGCGATCATCATGGCTGTACCGGAAGGAGCATCAAGCTTTCTGTTGTGATGTGCCTCAACGATCTCGATATCAAATTCAGGATAAAGGATCCTTGTTGCCTGCTTGCAGAGCTCTACCATCATGTTGATGCCGAGGCTCATATTGGCAGACTTAAACACTGCGATCTTCTCAGATGCAGCAAGAATGCTGTTTACCGTATCATCAGACAATGCTGTTGTGCAGCAGATAAAAGGCTTGTTACGGCTTAAAGCAAATTCAAGGATAGCAGGAACTGCCTTGGCATTGGAGAAGTCAATGATAACATCGAAGTCTTCTGTGCACTCATTAAGGCTTGTATAAACCGGGAAACCGTAATTATTGTTCTCGATAATATCGCCGCCCGCTACTATCTTATAATCAGGGTTGTTCTCGCAAAGTGCAGCAATGGCTTTACCCATTCTGCCACAACAACCGTTTAAGAAAATATTGACCATTCTGAACTCCTTAGACTATTACTTTCCGATATAGCTGTTCATTGCAGAAGTATCGTACTTCTTAAGCACTTCAACAACCTTGTCGTGATTTGCAGCGCTCATCTCACAGAGAGGAAGTCTGCAGGGACCAGCATTCCAGCCAAGGATATTCATTGCTTCCTTAACAGGAATAGGGTTAACTTCACAGAACATAGCCTTAACAAGAGGAATGAAACCGATCTGGGCATTCTTTGCATCCTCAGTATTTCCATCGATGTAATCGTGGATCATCTTGGATGTTTCCTTAGGAAGGATGTTAGCAATAACGGAGATTACACCCTTAGCACCAAGTGAGAGCATAGGAACTGCAAGTCCGTCCTCGCCTGAATAGAGTGCATATCTGTCACCGCAAAGGCTGTAGATCTCAGGAACCTGTGAGAAGTTGCACTCCTTAACGCCTATAATGTTCTCGTAAACAGAGAGTCTCTTCAAAAGCTCAGGACTGATATTAACATTAGTCCTTGAAGGAACGTTATAAAGGATGATAGGAAGCTCAGGTACAGCCTCAGCGATCTTCGCATAGTGGCGGAAAAGACCTTCCTGTGTGCACTTGTTGTAGTAAGGTGTTACGAGCAAGGCAGCATCAGCACCAAGCTCATAAGCCTTCTTGGTAAGTTCGATTCCGAAAGCAGTATCATTTGAACCTGTTCCGGCTATTACGGGAACACGGCCTGCAACAGTATCTACAGCACACTTGATAGCATCGATATGCTCCTGCTCAGTCATAGTAGCAGCTTCACCGGTGGAACCGCAGATAACGACAGCGTCGATGCCCTGCTTGATCTGGAATTCAATAAGCTTCTTGAGCTCTTCGAAATTGATTCCGCCATCTTCAAAAAACGGAGTGACAATAGCAACACCGGCACCAACAAATACAGGCTTGGACATATATATGCCTCCCAAAAATATTACAAAATAGTGGTTAAAATGCCTGAAAGCGCATTCTGACTAGTGGATTTTATCACCATATATTATAAATAGTCAATTTATACTTCAGGGGTGTACATCTGTACTTCCACAGTGTACATTTCAGGCTTATCAGCCGTCTTGAGGATCGTTATCAAATGACATCGGATACTTCGTATGATCGAAATCCTCTATGAGCCTTTTAAACACACCGTTGATGGCTGATTTATTAACAGCTTTGATGACAAATGACATTCTGTACTTGCCTCTAAGCTCATATATAACACAGGGCATAGGACCGAAGATCTCGAACTGATACCTTTTGTCCTGAAAACCTATAAAGTCGTTCAGATACTTCGCCAGTTCATTAGCTCTCCTGATAAGAAGTTCCTCATCAGCCAGTGATAAGACTATCTCTCCTATCGCCTTATACGGAGGAAGCTTGAGTTTTTGTCTGTATTCGATCTCCTGATCGTAGAAAGCCCTGTAATTCTGAGTACATGCAAACCGGAACAATGGCTGGTCTGGTCTGTAACTCTGAATAAACACTTTACCGGGATGATCTCCCCTGCCGGCTCTGCCTGCAGCCTGAGTAATCAGCTGGAAAGCCCTTTCAGATGCCTTAAAAGAAGATGAAGCAAGCATAAGATCTGCTCCCAGGACACCGACAACAGTAACATCCGGGAAATCAAGACCTTTGGCGATCATCTGTGTTCCTATAAGAATAGAAGCTTCTTTTCTTGCAAACTTCTCGATTATCTCTTTATGTGCACCGGGTGTCATCGTTGAATCCTGATCCATTCTAAGAACATTCTCATGAGGAAACACCTTATGAAGGAACTCTTCCAACTGCTGCGTTCCGAATCCTGCCTTAGTAAACTTGTTGCTGTTGCAGAAAGAACATCTTGCCTCATAAGACGGAATAGTATATCCGCAGTAATGACAGACAAGACTCTGTGTACCGTTTCTTCTGTTGTTATGAAGAGTCATTGCCACAGAACAGTTTTTACAGACTACAGATTCACCGCAGTCTTCACATACAAGCGTTCTCGAGAATCCTCTTCTGTTAAGGAGAAGGATAACCTGCTTATTCTCAGAAAATGCAGCTGACATAGCCTGTCTTAACGGAAGCGAGAGCATATCACCGCTTCCGAGCTTGACCTGTTCTTTCATATCGACAGGGATTATCTCAGGAAGCACTGCCTCCTGCCTTGCTCTTGTCTTAAGTTCCAGAAGCTTATAAGCACCTGCCTGTGCAGCATAAAAGCTTTCAACAGAGGGGGTTGCCGAACCAAGCACGACACTGCAGCCTGTGATCTTAGCTCTCATTCTTGCGATATCTCTCGCAGAATATCTCGGATGAGATTCAGCCTTATAAGAACCGTCATGTTCTTCATCAAGGATAATAAGTCTGAGATTTACAGCAGGAGCAAAAACACCGCTTCTCGGACCGACGATAACACGTGCCTTTCCTGTCCTGATGTTATTCCACTGTTCATAACGCTGCTTATCAGTAAGTCTGCTGTGCAGAACTGCGACACTGTCGCCTAATCTGCCTTTTATCCAGTTTATGGTCTGAGGTGTTAGCGAGATCTCAGGAACCATATAGATGACACTTCCGCCCTCATTGATGACTTTCTTGGCAATATTTAGATAGACTTCCGTCTTTCCGCTTCCGGTAATTCCGAAAAGCAGATAGGTGTTGTCTTTCTTCTCATCAATTCCTTCAAGTATCCTGGCAATTGCATTTTTCTGTTCTTCGCCAAGATCATATTCTTCCGTAAACTTTCCTTCAGGAACATCTCCTGTAACAGAAATAACCGGAACCTCACTATCAGAACTTTCCTTGCTAAGGATAACCAAGCCCTTATCTTCCAAAGCTTTGATCTGATTTGCCGAACAGGATAACGAAGACATTATCTCTTTACGTGAACACTTACCTCTTTCGAGAAGATACTCGAGGATATTTATATGAGCGACCGATCTTAAGATCTCACTGTCTAATACACTCTGTGCGGCATCTTTCGAGACGAGATCCACAAAGACCTCGACAGGGTTCTTGTGATTTACAACACATGACGGAACCATAAGTTCAACAACATCACCTCTGGTGCAGTTAAACCTGTCACTGATCTTATCGATCAGCTGGATCTGATCACTGTTTAATACAGGCTTGGAGGATATGAGAGAAGCAATATCCTTTATGCTTCCCTCATCACCTTCAAAGTCATCTTTTAATTCAACAATAACGCCACAGCGTTCAGAATCACCTTTGCCGAAAGGAACTGAAACCAGAGATCCGGTAAACGTACCTGATCTTAATTCTTCAGGCACACGATAAGTGTATAAATTATCTGTCTGCCTTACGGCTCCTCTTAGGATAACGCTGCAAAACAAGGGACTAACCTCACATCAGATCGAAAAGATTAATCTGGGCACTTTCAGGAAGATCATCAAGAATTCCGCCGTATTCCAGGAGTTTCTGAGTGACGGACTGTCCTACACCTGTTCTCTTCATGAAATCATCACGGTTCTTAAAAGCACCGCCCTCTTCACGTGCCTTTTCAATAGCTTCACCGTTGGCCGGAGAGACAGAACTGATGGCACAGAAAGGAGGTCTGATAAGCTTATCGCCGGCCTTCGCGAACTTCTTGCCTAAAGACTCATTAAGCGTGATAGGTGCAAAAGTTATTCCTCTCGCATACATCTCTTCAACCAGCTCATAGAAATAATACTTAAGCTTGGTATTAGGATCGCCTTTCGCATGCATCTCATCAGCAAGTTCTATTCTTCTCTTCTTTACCTTTTCGGGTCCGTTGCACATGTCTTCAGCATTGAACAATCCTTCACCTCTGTTGGTAAAGAATGAGCAATAATATTCTTCAGGATAGTAGACCTTAAACCATGCGACACGTAGCGTGGAAATTGCATAAGCTGCAGCATGTGCCTTAGGGAACATGTATTTGATCTTCTGACAGGATTCGATATACCAGTCAGGAACACCGCACTCTTTCATTTCCTTAACATACTCAGGCCATTTCTCTACTTTGCCGGCAGCAACCTTACCTTTACGTACACCTTCCATGATGTCGAATGCATCCTTATTGGGAAGTCCCCAGTAGATAAGGCTTGTCATGATGGAGTCACGGCATCCGATTACCGAATTAAGGTCACAAATACCGTCTCTGATAAGATCCTGTGCATTTCCGGTCCATACGTCAGTACCATGGGAAAGACCCATCAACTGAACGAGATCGTAGAATCTTGTAGGCTTTGTTTCCTTGATCATGCCTCGTGCCATGTTCGTACCAAGCTCTGAAAGACCTAATGTGGCAGAACCGGCGTCTGTTGCATCTATAGGGAACCCTAATGCCTCAGTACCGGTAAGAAGGCTCATGACCTTCTCGTCAGGGATCGGGATATCTGTGATCGTAACCCCCGTAATATCACTGAGCATTCTTAATACCGTAGGATCAGCGTGTCCTAAGATATCGAGTTTTAAGATAGTGTCATGCATCGCACGGAAGTCAAAGTGTGTTGTAATGATTCCGCAGTCAGTCTTATTCGCAGGGAACTGGATAGGTGTGAATTCATAGATATCCATTTCCTTTGCAATAACGACGATTCCGCCAGGATGCTGTGATGTTGTACGCTTTACACCGATAATATCTCTTGCCATAAATGCAAGATGTGCCTGTGTGAAAGGTTCTCCCTTCTCCTCACAGATCTTGCGGCAAACACCATATGCGTTCTTATCCTGGTAAGCACCGATAGTACCGGCCTTGAACGTATGTGTACCACCGAAGAGAACGCCTACATATGCATGCGCTCTCGGCTGATATTCACCTGAGAAGTTAAGGTCGATATCAGGCTGCTTATCACCCTTAAATCCGAGGAATGTCTCGAAAGGAATATCCTGTCCGTCAGGGATCAGCTTCTCTCCGCACTCAGGACAATTCATCGGAGGAAGATCATAACCGGAACCATACTTACCGCTGTTATCAAACTGGGCATAGTTACACTTCGGACACCTGTAATGTGGAGGAAGGGGGTTAACTTCAGAAATACCGCACATCGTAGCGGCAAATGAAGAACCTACTGAACCTCTGGATCCTACAACATATCCGTCGTTATTGGACTTCTTAACGAGTCTGTAAGCTATGTAATACATGATCGCATAGCCGTGACCGATAATGGAATCGAGTTCTCTGTCGAGTCTTGCCTTAACGACTTCATTAAGGACACCCTTATGACGGTACATCCTGTTCGCTCTGGTATAAGCGATATCTCTAACATCGGCAGCAGCTCTTGCGATCTGCGGAGGATAAGATCCGTCAGGGAAAGGCTTTATTCCGAATTCGATCATATCAGCGACAGCATTGGTATTATCGATTACAACCTCTTCTGCCTTCTTTTCTCCAAGATATGAGAATTCGGAAAGCATCTCATCAGTTGTTCTGAAATACAGATCACTCTGCATCTCAGCATCACTGAATCCCATGCTCATCAACATATACTTTCTGTAACGTCCATCCTCTTTATTAAGGAAGTGAGAGTCAGTTGTGGCACAGCACATCATGCCGTGATCATCAGCTGTCTCCACGAGGAGTTCATTTATAATGCGGATATCATCCTCATTAAGAGGAACAGTTCCTGTATCAGACTTTGAAGGATCCTGTCTCATTAAGAACATGTTATTGCAAAGAGGCTGGATCTCAACATAGTCATAAAGACTCAAGATCTTCTTGAATTCTTCAGACTCTTTCAGGAACTCTCTAGTAGCATTTCTGTCCTTGTTAAGTCTTCTGTAATTGGTTATTACATAACGGAAGATCTCACCACGCTCGCAAGCACCGCCGACAATGATTCCGGATTTGAAATACTTAAGTAAGCTCTTAGGTGTTCTTGGTCTTCTTGAATAGTAGTGTATCTGAGACTCCGAAACGATACGGTAAAGGTTATAAAGTCCCATATTAGAACGCACAAGATAGATGATGTGGTACAAAGGAGCTTCAGAAACAGCACCATTTTTCTTTGTGGACTTGATCTTTTCAGGCGTGTAATGACCTGCAGAATAGTTAATGGAAAGAGCATCAACCGTTCCTGCATCAGACAAACACAAAGATAATAATGATGCAGACTTATAACAAGCACTGAACATCTCATCAAATTTGTCACCGCAAGGACTGTAAACAAACTTAGCCCCTTTCTCTGATAGCGCCTCGTCTATGTTCTTGTACTGGTTCTTGTAGAATGTCTCAAGAATATCCTCATCTGAAGTAGCAGGCATAAGGAACTTATGTCTGTAGTAGATCTGGTCTTCTATGTTAATGCCATATCCGGCACGTCTGAGGAATGCCAGAGTAGTAAATATATCCGGACCGGTAATATAAGAATCTCCGATGAATTCAAGGAGTTCTCCCATAGCAAAGTATGAATCGCAAGGTTCACCTTCACCGGGATAAATAGCATCATAAAATTCAGCATGAAAATCAGATACATGTTCGAAAACAAGTTCAGAAGGAATAACTTCATCTGTACCGTCAGCATATTCACCATTAATATCAAGATCGACATTAACAGTCATGCCCAATGGTTCATGCGGATCCAAAGGCTTTTTGGTAATGTTCTCATCTCTTAAACTCTCAGGAATCTCATCCGGATTCCAAAGAGACTTATCAATATCGTGAGAAGCGAATTCCATCGCATCCTGATCAGATTCGCCTTCTTCTTCAGGCTTAACGGCTTTAAAACCCTTAAGTCTGAACTTTGAAGCGCATACGGTTGTAAATGTATCGCGCAGCGCATCATTGCCATTACGTTGAATAACGATAGATACAAAAGATCCGACAGACTTGGGCTTCTCAATAAAATTCAGAGCTGCATCATCATCTGCATCAGATGGTTTGACCTTATCATTCTTAACATCATAAGGAAGGTTATAAAAAACCGTAGGACCGTCATCAACAAGATAGCCTTCACATCCGAGAATACACTTAATAGGTGCTTCTCCTGTATCTTTACGCTTCTTATTAATACCCTTGGCTGCTTCAAATACATGAGGGAATGCCTGTACAACACCATGGTCAGTAACCGCAACAGCACTGTGTCCGAAAGAAGCTGCAAGCTTAACAAGATCAGCAGGCTCAGTCGTAGCATCACTCTCACTCATCTTGGTATGCACATGCAGTTCTACTCTCTTACGCTCAGCAGTATCTTTTCTCTTAGGAGGCTGCTCAGCACTGAAAAAGCCTGATACTCTCAGTGTCTTATCACCGGTGAAAGAATCATTCTCGACATTACCCTGAATGCCGACAAATCCGCCTTTTCCGAACTCTTTCTGGAAACCGTCAGCTTCTTCCGGCTTAAGAAATGCTATGCATGAGATACCGTCTGTGTCATCAAGGCACATGAACTTTACGATAACGCTCTTACCGGTCTTGGCAAGCTTAAAAGAGTCATCGTTAAATGAGATATTACCTGCAATATTGACATCAAAACAACCGACAGTAAGATTAGCTATCTTCATGAAGGTAGCCTGCTTCTTAACACGGCCGTAGAGCTGATTCTCAGCATTCTCTTTTGCTTTATAAAAAGACTGCTTATCTTCCTGCTTAGCTTCTTTTCTTGCCTGCTCAGCTTTAAATGCCCAGGAATCCTTTCCTGCTGAAGCAGCATCGGACTCCTTGGATTTGTCATCCTTCTTTTTCTTGGTTCCCTTCTTCGAAGAATCTTCTACAGGTTCTTCTTCAGGGAATTCTATGCGGCCTTCCTCTATGGCACGAATGATATCGTCATCAGGCGACATATCACTTCCTGCCATATCGATATTGCTGATCTTGATCTCGTATGTTCCCTGGAGCTGGTCTCCGATGCAGATCTCTGTAGCTTCTCCAACAGAATTGATTATTCTCTCCCTGTCTGATTTGCCAAACATATTCGCCCATCCGGAAGGTATATCAATATAGGTGATAAAACCACCTGCGGGGCTGTTATCATAATCAATATCGGCTGTAAGACCAATAAAGTCAGCTATATCACCCGCTCCGTCCTGACTGTCACGGGTAATATAGTACTTGATAAGTTTTGATATCTGTCCGTAAATGACAGGGAAATTAGTACTGTCAATGCCGCTGAACAAAAGATTTACTTTTGTTCCGAAATCCTTCTCGAGTTCTTCTACAAAAGGGACAATGCTGTTATTGTCCTTAAGTGAATCTACACCGCCTAAAACAAGATTAATTGATTGTTTTGCCTTATAAATATCGACCTTAGTTACTGTAAGGTCACAAAGGTCTTCAAATCTGCCGTCTTCTACTTTGAATAACTCAAGTAGCTTTACACTTTTCTTCTCCAACTCTGATCACTTCCCTTACAAATTCTTCTACTGCCGTTGCTGCCGGGATCTTTCTTACCGGCACACCCTTCTCAAACAACAGAAATTCATCTTTGCCGCCTGCAAGTCCGATATCACATTCACGGGCTTCGCCGGGTCCGTTAACAACACAACCCATTACGGCAACCTTAAGGTTATAGGGAAGCTTGGAGACCTTCTCTTCGATCTGTCCTGCAAGTTCGATAAGAGGAACCTGTGTTCTTCCACATGTAGGACATGAAATAAAAGTAACTCCGCCATCTCTAAGATCAAGAGCTTTAAGTATCTGCTTAGCAGTTATTACTTCATCAACAGGATTACCGGTAAGGGATACTCTTATCGTATCGCCGATACCTTCAGCCAGAAGTGCTCCTATTCCGACAGCAGATTTAATCGCACCTTCACGCACGGTACCTGCCTCTGTGACTCCGACATGGAGCGGATAATCGCAAGCTTTTGAAAGGATCCTGTAAGTATCAATAGTAAGCCTGGGAGAAGAAGACTTGATCGAGATAACGATATCATCAAAGTCCTGGTCTTCAAGCAGTTTTACTGCTCCTAAAGCACTCTCAGTCATAGCATCGGCATTAACCTCACCATACTTGGCAAGTATCTCACGGGAGATAGAACCTGAGTTAACACCAACCCTAATCGGAATGCGGCGTTCTTTACACTTGTCGGCAACGAGCTTAACATTCTGTGGACCACCGATATTACCCGGATTGATCCTGATCTTTGAAGCTCCGTTATCGGCTGCAGCCAAAGCGAGTCTGTAATCGAAGTGAATGTCGGCAACAACGGGGATCGGAGATTTGGAAGTGATCTCCTTAAGGCTTTGGGCAGCTTCCATATCAGGAATAGCGACACGTGTGATATCACAGCCGTTATCCGCGAGTTCCCTGATCTGCTCAAGTGTGGCCTTGGCGTCCCTTGTATCCGTATTATTCATCGACTGGATCTTAACCGAAGATCCTCCGCCGACCTCAACATTACCGATAAAGACTTTCTTTGTCATAAAACGCTCCCTCAACCGGTCAATAGCCGAAAATGATCCTTAAGATATCTGATACAAAAGCAAAAATTAGCAGCAATATGATCATCACAAATCCGACGATCGTAAGTCTTCCTTCAGCCTTCTCAGATAACTTACGTCCGATGATCATCTCAACGACTATAAAGATTATCTGTATGCCGTCCAATCCCGGAATCGGAAGAAGATTCGAGAATGCCAAAGCAATAGATATTACAGCGCTCAGCATAATGAGCATGTAAACCTTGTCAGTAACCGAGTCTTCCTCATCCGCAACGACATCATTCACCATAGTGGTTATTCCTATGGGACCTGATACCAAATTATATGCTTTTACCTTGCCCGCGATAATATCTTTTATGCCTCTTATGGTGATATTTCCGATTGAAGCCGGCATTTTGGCCGCATAACTTAACGCATAGAAAAAATGAGGTACAGAATCGATCTTGTAAGCTACAAGACGTACTCCTCTTGAAGAAACATAGTCAACATATTTAGGAACTAACTCATCTTCATGGGTCTCACCGTCTCTTACATAGGTTACATTTATCTTTTCATCTGTAATGCCAAAGAGATATTCTTCAAAATCTTCGTCAGCGACGGATTTTCCATTGACATGAGTTACATAATCGCCTGCTTTGAGGATGGGATTTCCATTATTCTGTTCCTTTTCGACAGAGTATACTTTCCATCCCTTATACTCATTATCAGTCTCCTTGGATTCAACGGTAATGAGCATCATCGGCCTGCTTCTGATTACAGGTGTAAGTGTAATATCATAATTCTTGCCGGTCTCTTTGGACTTAAGAGTAATTGTCATCTCCTTAGACGGATCAGCAGAATCAAGTTCATAATACAAGTCATATGCAGCGTATACCCTTACACCGTTTATGGCTTTAATCGAATCGCCGGGAGTAAACTCGGAAGCAACAACGCCTGCCTGGGTTCCTTCTACCGTTGGTCCGATATCTGTGCTAGTAAAACCGGTAACCCAGAACATAATGAGGAAAATAAGGATACCGAGCACCAGGTTCATCGCAGGACCTGCCAAAGATACGAGAAGCCTCTTAATTCTAGGCTGATTTACAAGAAGATCCGGATCCTTGCTGTCAACAACATATCCGTCCTGATCGACCTCGGAAAATCTTACGTAAGCACCAATAGGTATCATCCTTACGGAGAAATCAACATCCTTATGCTTCCATTTGAGAAGCTTGGGACCTACAAAGATTGATACTTCAAATACCTTGATCTTAAGAAGTTTTGCAACCCAGAAATGTCCGAGTTCATGCAAAGTTGCAAGAACTCCGAGCATCAGGATTACAACGATTATGCTTCGAACTATACTCATTATCAGATCTTACCTGCTATTATCTCGTCTGCGTAAATACGCGCATCACTGTCAGCTTTTTCGACTGACTCAATTGTCAGATCAATACCGCTAATTGAAGGTTCCATCTTCTCAACAGTCTCAAAGACAGTTCTCTCGATTCCTAAGAAATTGATCTTTCCGGAAAGATATGCCCTTACGGCTGATTCATTTGCAGCATTCATAACTGTTGGAACAAGCCCGCCCTTGCGGCCAGCCTCATAAGCAAGCTTAACAAGCCTGAATACTTCAGTATCACAGGGTTCAAAGGTGATATTTGAGCATGCGATATCAAAAGGATCGAATTCCTTAACGATCGCTGGACCTCTGTCAGGATAATAAAGAGCAACTTCAATCGGAAGGACCATGGATGGCTTTCCCATCTGGGCAAGGACTGAACCGTCCTTAAGCCTGATCATGGAATGAATTATGCTCTGGGGATGAACAACAACATCAATCCTGTCACAGTCGATGCCGTAAAGATGATGTGCCTCAATGATCTCAAGACCTTTATTCATCATTGTTGCTGAGTCGATCGTGATCTTGCCGCCCATATTCCATGTCGGATGGTGAAGAGCATCCTGGAGTGAAACATTTTCGAGCTGATCTCTGGTCATGCCTCTGAAAGGACCGCCAGAAGCTGTTATAAGGATCCTGTCGAGATCCTCCCTCTTCTCACCTTTAAGGCACTGCCATATAGCAGAATGCTCACTGTCGATAGGAAGCATCTTAACGCCCTTTTCTTTAATGAGCGGCATAATGATGTCACCGCCGGCAACAAGAGTCTCTTTATTGGCAAGAGCAATGTCTTTTCCGGCAAGTATTCCGTGATAAACAGGCTCAAGTCCTGCAAAACCAACGATAGCACCAACGACTGTATCACAGCTGTCTAATGTGGCACAGGCGATATTGCCTTCCTTACCGGTAAGTACTTCAGTACCGATGCCGGCTTCCTTCAGTCTTGAACTTAATTGGGCAGCCTTCTGCTCATCAACAACCGAACAGACCTTAGGTCTGAATTCTTCTATCTGACTATAAAGGGTATCGATATCACCGCCGCAAGTAAGCGACTCGACAGTAAAGTCGGAAGGTGCTTTTCTTGCAACTTCAAGGGTCTGTTTACCGATAGAACCCGTAGAACCCAATATAGATAATCTGCGCATAATAATTCTCCTACTAAAGAATAATCAACAGTGCATGAAAAATCAGAATAAATTATAGGCAATTAAAGCCAGAAGGAGTGCCGTCGGGAGCGTAAAGAAAGCGCTGTCAAACCTGTCGAGCATTCCGCCGTGTCCCGGGAAAAGATTGCTGAAATCTTTGATTCCGGTTCTTCTCTTGATAACAGAGCAGAACCAGTCGCCTAACTGGGACATTACGGAAATAAGGATTCCCAAAAGGAACATTATTATTCCGTAAGTTACTATATTCATCTGAATCTCATCGACCTTATAGATAACAAGGCAGGAATAGACTGTAACTGCAAGCGCACAGAATACAGATCCGCCGATGCATCCTTCCCATGTCTTCTTGGGCGAGATATGGGGAACTATCTTATGCTTGCCCAAGGCTACACCCGTGAAATAAGCAAATGTATCTGTCGCCCACGGCGCGAAAAGTCCCATCACCATGTAATACCAGCCATGGGGCAAAAACAGCAACGCACAGTCAAAGCAAAACAGCGGAAATGAGATATAAAAGACCATTCCACCGGTAAAAATACCATTTAAGAAAGCCTTATCGTCCTCAGGTCTTACAAGGGGGAGACAAATACCGCATGATACAGAATACATGCAGACAATGATCGAATAAAGTGCCAGTGTATTCTCAGCCTTAAGCTGAAAGAAAAGACCGCAGATCATAACGAGAGTCGCAAGACCCATACCTGTGATCAGGAGAAGTCTTGAAGGATGGTAACCGCCATGCTTGATGGCTTTATACATTTCAACGCATGAAAACACGCAGATGATAACAGACATTACTACCGCTGTTATCGGCCAAAACAGTGCGGGCAAAAAGAATGACAGCACAAGAATGGTAAAGATAATGCCTGTGATAATTCTCTGTTTCAAATCAAGTCTTACTTTCTTTCTTGGATAAACCGCCGAAGCGTCTGTCTCTTCCGGCAAAATCCCTGAACGCCTGTGTCAGATCTTCATATCCGAAATCAGGCCACAAAGTATCAGAAACCCAGAATTCAGAATATGCGCTCTCCCACAAAAGGAAATTCGATAATCTCATCTCTCCGCTGGGTCTGATGATCAGTTCAGGATCAGGTACATCAGGAAGATACATGTTATCAGAGATCATCTTTTCAGTGATATCTGAAGGCTCAAGATTGCCTGCTTTTACCTGCTCGGCTATATGGCGGCAGCTGTTAAGTATCTCACGTCTTCCGCCGTAATTAAGTGCAACGATAAGCTGCATATTGGAACGTTCTTTAGAGCGCTCTTCTGCTGTCTTGCAAACTTCCCTGACCTTAGGCGGAAGTTCACTGTCATCACCGGTAAATCTTACCCTGATGCCTTCTTGCGCAAGCTCAGCATCATATTTATCAAATAACTCGACAAAGAGCTTCATAAGAAAATCAACTTCAGGCTGGGGTCTTGCCCAGTTCTCTGTCGAAAAAGCATAGACCGTAAGATACTTAACACCGTATCTAACACAGTTACGGCAAAGTTCCTTAAGATTCTCTGCTCCTACTTTATGTCCGGCAGATCTGGGAAGATGTCTTTGAGTTGCCCATCTTCCGTTGCCGTCCATTATTACACCCAAAGATACGGGGACCTTAAGGTCTCCCGTATCATAAGTCTTTTCCTGTTTATTTCCGAAAAGGGCCATCGTATCAGATTTCCATCAATTCCTTGTCTTTTGCTTCGCAGACCTTGTCTACTTCTGCTGTGAACTTATCTGTGATCTTCTGGATCTTCTCTTCGAATTCCTTAAGAAGGTCATCTGTAAGTTCCTTCTTCTTGTTAGCAGCGCGCATCTTATCGATAGCATCACGGCGGTTGTTACGGATAACTACCTTTGTCTCATCACCGTAAACCTTAACCTGCTTAACAAGATCCTTACGTCTGTCCTCTGTAAGCATAGGGAAAACAAGTCTGATCATCTTACCGTCGTTTGTAGGATTGATTCCAAGATCAGATGCCTGGATAGCATGCTCGATCTCTTTGAGCATCTTGGGATCCCAGGGAGTAAGTGTGATCATTCTAGCCTCAGGGACCTGAATGTTAGCTACAGCATTAAGTCCTGAAGGAGCACCATAGTAATCAACTGTTATCTTGTCCAGAACATGCGGATTAGCACGTCCGGCACGGATTGTATTGAGGTTCTCCTGAAGGTTATCGATGCACTTCTGCATTTTTGCTTCGATATCATCGTAATCTTTCTTTGTGATCTCGATCATAGCCATAATTGTAGCCTCCCTGTATTTATATTATTTATTCAACGATAGTTCCTAAGTTCTCACCCTTTGCGATCCTTACGATATTCTCAGGATCTTTCATTGAGAATACGAGGATCTTTGTGTGGTTATCACGGCAAAGAGCAGCTGCTGTAGCATCCATGACCTTAAGGTTAAGTCTTAATACTTCATCATGGGATACCTTGTCATACTTCTTGGCATCAGGATAGACATTAGGATCCTTGTCATATACACCGTCAACCATTGTAGCCTTGAGGAATATATCAGCACCGATCTCTGTAGCTCTCAGAGCAGCACCTGTGTCTGTGGAGAAATAAGGGTTGCCTGTTCCGCATGCAAAGATTACGATCCTTCCCTTCTCCAAGTGTCTTACAGCTCTCTTTCTGATATAAGGTTCAGCCATCTGTCTGACTTCAATAGCGGACAACACTCTTGTGATGGCACCCTGCTGCTCCAAAGCATCGGAAAGAGCAAGTGAGTTCATAAGTGTGGCAAGCATGCCCATATGATCAGCAGTAACTCTGTCCATCTTCTCGGAAGATCTTCCTCTCCAGAAGTTACCTCCGCCTACAACTATTGCTACCTGAACACCAAGATCTGCTACAGCCTTGATATTGGCGGAAATCTCTTTAAGTACTTCATCATTGATTCCCATCTTGGCATCACCTGCCAAAGCCTCACCGGAAATCTTAAGAAGTACTCTCTTATACTTATTCTCACTCATTTAATCTGATCCTCCAAAAATAACTACATAAGATTTTAACAATAATATCTTCTTATTAAAAGTAAAAAATAGACTTTGGTGAGGCTATTACCGCAAATAAACCCACATTTCTTTACTCAAAAAAAGGCTGTCCATACCGGACAGCCTTATTAGTCTGATTAAAAGACCAAGATGATCTATTAGAGACCAGCCTGCTTTCTAACTTCCTCAGCGAAGTCATCAACCTTCTTCTCGATACCTTCACCAAGACCGAATCTTGTGAAACGAACGATAGAAACATCAGCACCGATAGCCTTCTTGGACTGCTCGATGAACTGAGAGATTGTAAGATCGTCATCTCTGAAGAATTCCTGATCTACGAGGCAGTTGAGCTTATAGAAGTTCTTGATCTGACCGGGAACGATTCTCTCCATAACGATCTTCTCAGGCTTGCCCTCTTCGAGAGCCTTATTCTTGATGATCTCAACTTCCTTGTCGAGCTCAGCCTGGGGAACGTCTTCCTCGTTAACCCAGTTAGGTCTCATTGAAGCAACCTGCATGCCGATGTTCTTAGCGAAATCAGCGAACTCAGGCTTTGTGATAACAGAATCATCATCTGTTGTAACTTCAACGAAAACGCCTACCTTACCACCCATGTGGATGTAAGAAGCAACAGCGCCGTTGCCCTCTACCTCATAAATAACGAATCTTCTGATTGAAGTATTCTCACCGATGTCAGCGATAGCTTCCTTCTGGAAGATCTCAACTGTCTTGGAATCATCGTTGTAAAGAGGCTGAGCCATAAGCTCTTCCATATTAGCAGGCTTCTTTGTGAGGATGTGTGTAGCAACAGTCTCTGTGAAAGCCTTGAACTTATCTGTATTAGCAGCAAAGTCTGTCTCAATGTTGATCTCTACGAGAACACCGGACTTCTTATCGTCAGCGATCTTGGAAACTACTGCACCCTCTGCAGCGATTCTAGCGGACTTCTTCTCAGCCTTAGCCATACCCTTTTCACGGAGCCAAGCCTTAGCCTTCTCGATATCACCTTCGCACTCGATAAGTGCCTTCTTGCAGTCCATAATACCGCAATCTGTAAGATCACGGAGTTCTTTAACCTGTTGTGCTGTTACTGCCATATGTATTCTCCTTTAAGATTATAGTTAAGATTTGAATTAAGACTCAGAAGCGATCTCTTCGATGGACTTCTCAGCAGCTGCCTCAGTAGCCTGCTCTTCAGCAACTTCTGCTGTAGCAGCCTGAGCTTCTGCGGAATCAAGATCCATACCCTCAGATGTAGCATCCTCACCCTGATGAGCTTCGATAAC